>Ga0172368_10001212_pt1 | contig 36019 bp, 34 predicted proteins | sample Lak11m_FD_114540 | JGI IMG/M metagenome (GOLD analysis project Ga0172368, IMG submission 114540) | Freshwater microbial communities from Kabuno Bay, South-Kivu, Congo - kab_022012_11m | ecosystem: Environmental > Aquatic > Freshwater > Lake | place: Democratic Republic of the Congo: South-Kivu... | reverse complement strand
ATAAAAAGGAGTAGTGGTTTTGAAATTGGGACGTGTTTTAGATTTGGAAAGGAGTCCCGAAATGACGATGGGAAAAATAGAAGTTCGCAAAATAGCTGATGGATTGGGTTATGGCGAAGGAGCTATCTCTTATAATGATCGTAAATCTGGAGTTGATCCTGAAGTACTATTTGCGGTAGAGACGACTATTCAAAATCCGGATACTATACTGATTCCGATTAGTCTAGATAAAAAAGGAAAACCAATAAAAGACGACGGCTGTCCAGATGGGAGACCCACTAAACGCATTTTTAAGGGTGCATGGGCACGATTTAAGTCTTTGACTCGGCCGAAAGTTTTTGGAGGCGGAGCTACGATGATTGTCGCCTCGACGATTGGCCTGGGCGAAGCCGATGATAAATCCATCAAAGATTTATTCGCTTCTATAATTGATGGTCTTACCAAAAACGGAGTGGAATTTGGTGCACACACTGACAATCATTCAAAGGCCTCAGAATGTGGTTGTGGGGCTATAGATAATGCCCCAGCAATAATCAGCAACACCATTAAATACCGGAATCAGATTAGTTCAACAATAGAAGACTTGGGAATAGATAGTAACGGGCTTGATGATATTTTTGCAAACTTTGATACTTGCGCTCAAAAAATAAAAGACGAACCCCATACTGGTGCAGAAGTGATGAGTAAAATAATGGACGCCGATAAGATTGTTAAAGAAGTTGGTGGGGCGCATTTGGAAATGTATATTATATTAAATTACCTACCGGGCTATACAATCAATCAAGAAGCAGTGCGTCAAATAAGTAACGAAGAAATTCAAGTTTTTGGGGTTGATGTATGGCGGTTAAATAAATTAGTAGAAAAAGTATATCCAGATAAATCGTCTGCGGATAAACATAAGGCATTCTTAAGTGAGATTGTTTATTCCCTGTCAACGGCCGCAACCTTAACCAAGGGTGATTTGCCGGTATATGCCGTTAGTGACAGCTCCAAACCGGATAACGCCTAGAAACTAATATTGATAAATTATCAGTTAGTTACTATGATATAATAATCACATTAATAGGAGGATGAAATGTTTGGAAAAAACAAAATGGCTATGATAGTAGCTGAATTTTTGGGGGCGGGCATATTGTCGGTGGTAGTGTATTCAATGATTGCCAGAACCTCGTTCCCGCTTTTTAGCGGATTAGCAGCTGGCTTAACGCTGGCAATGCTTGTGCTGGTCTTTGGTAATGTTTCGGGTGGTCATGCCAATCCGGCGATAACGCTGGGCTTGTGGTCGCAGAGAAAAGTACCCAGCGCTCAAGCGGTGGTTTACATTGCCGCACAGATGCTGGGTGGAGTGGCAGCTTGGACGCTTCTAAAATACTTTTTAGGTCACTCACTGGATAGTATGGCAGGGAATAAATTTGAGTGGAAAGTAGTAATTGCCGAGGGTATTGGTACAGCTATATTTGTGTTTGGCGTAGTTGCTGCCAATTATCAAAAATACGAGGGCGGCAAGCTGGCCGCCGTAATTGGCTGTTCTGTTTTCATAGGTGTTTTGGTAGCTTCAATGGCGTCTAATGCCCTGCTTAACCCGGCTGTGGCGGTTGGCGTTCAGTCATGGAACTGGGCATATGCCGCCGGACCTTTAATCGGCGCTGGTGTGGGTGCTAACTTGTACGGAATGCTATTTGCACCGTCTGCACCTAAGACCAGTACTCGTAAAAAGCGCTAAACTTTATTTTTAATCAGATCTTCCTCAAATTGGTCAATACCTTTTATATCTTTCTGATATTTGTTTATGTCGGGAAAATCCAGATTTATTATTTTCTTCCAAATAGCTTTGATCAATTTAGTCAAATGGGCAGTATCTTGCCGGTTAAACACAATATGCAAGTCAATAATTTTTCCGTCCGCATTTGGCTCCACAAACTCAAGGTAAGCGTCTGTAACCCGGTAGTTAGCAAACTGATACGACCCTTCAACCAATAGTTTATAAAAATATAACTGTTGTTTATATTTGTGAAGTTTCGGCTTGGCATTGTCCCATCTGTCACAGCTGTCACCAGTTTTATAATCCACAATTGCTATCGTTCGGTCCTTTTTATTAATAATTAGCTTATCTATTTTGCCGGTGATGTGTGCCTCGCCGACAAATACGCCTTGGCTACTAAAGTTAATTTCATGCAAGTCAGTTGCTTTAAACGTCTGTTTTTTACTGGCGTAATACGACCGTAAGCAGTTCCTGCCTCTAGCAAGCAATAATTTTGTGTCATTATCGCTAAGGCCGCGATATTGTAATTTACGTTCAAATGTTTTTAAGACGGCTTGAATAGGTGGTAGCTTATTCTTTTCAATTAAATAAGTATGAATCCACAGTAGTGTTTCGTGGATAACATTGCCGTAAACACTACTGGCTGTCGGCGCACTAGGAAAGCGCAAGATTGTATTCAAAAAGAAATGCTCTGGTCCGCCGTAGACTAAGTCAATAAAACTATTCAAATGCGTACAGGCCATTTTGTACTTTTGCAGGCGCGGTGCCAGTAAATCTTTGAGCGTAGTTAGTGTATTGGGCGCAATGTGCCGCGTTTGCCAATAAGCTACTAGCTCGCTAACCTCAGGTGCTTCAAAATCAGACTGAATAACGCGTTGGTTGGCTATTGGTAAAACATCGCTAAAAACACCTTTCTTGTTCTCACTTTCATTAAGGTACTTAAGCCGAGTTGTTGGTCGATTAGCAAAATTATTACTATAGCTAGTCAGATACAGGCCGTATTTGGCCCGTGTAATTGCTACAAAAAACAACCGTAATCGTTCATCGTTGCTAGCACCCTGATAATGCACAAAATCAAGATTCTTTGGCGGAGGCAAAGTCGTTGATTTATCAACTGCCTTACTGCCCCATACTTCATCATTGCAGGCCAGCACAAAAACGTGTTCAAACTCCATACCTTTTGCTTTGTAAGCGGTCATTACCTGTACAGCTTCAGATGATTCGTGGTACGGGCTGGTATTTAGCAATTTGATGTCGGCCTCGTTATGAGATTTGGCAAAATCTACCAAGTCTGACAGTTTAAGCGGTGTACGATTTTTACTATAATGTTCGCGCAGGTGTTGGCGAATAACTGTTAAATTGGACAATACACTCCAAAATGAAGCAACATCTCTGATGCGTCGCTTTTGGCCAAAATTATAGTCATAATACGGTGATTTATAAGACGTTTTAGGGCCAATGGCTACGGACTGAACGCCAATTAGATAATCAAGCATTGTTTCTAGCGTCTCAATCTTAACTAAAGCGGATAAACGGATAAAATAAAGAGCAATAGTTCTAAATAATTTATGCTGGGTTAGTAGTTTAGATATTAAGGTATGTTTGTCGTGGGCTTGCCACGATAATTCCCAGATATCTTTTGTTGAAAGTTCCCAAAAGTCGTAGCTTAAGATTTCTGTCCACAAGCTATCGGCCTGTTCAAAATCGTTGTTAGCGAGGCATAAAATCAGCTCTGCCATTTTAATAAGTTGCAATATATGCGTGTCTTCCAGCACGTTTTCACGCTTTTCGTAACGTACCGGAATCTTTGCTCGGCTAAGGTATGGAATAATCGGCTCCAGATATTTGTGTTTGGGCGCCAGTATGCCAATTTCACTCAGTGAGGTGCCGTTTTTCTTTAACTGCGTAATCTTTTTGACCACCCAAGCGTACTGGGCAACATCACTTTTGAACTCATGACGAGCAACACTGGCTTTTGCTGGTAGTTTTTTATTATCAGACGATAATAGCTTGTTGATATTTGATAAATGATGGTGTAAGCGTTCTTCTATCTGTTGGGACAGATTATGCGCAACCTGCAAAATATCATTATGCGAGCGATAATTTTTAGTTAGGCAAATAGTCTGAACATCATGATACATATTGATGAACGCTAACATATGTGAATAATCAGCTCCCTGAAAAGTATAAATTGCCTGGTCGTCGTCGCCCACCGCCATTATATTCGGTCGTTTTTCGTAAACCGGATTATCGGTCAGTAATTCTATCAGCCTTAATTGGGCAGAGTTGGTATCTTGAAATTCATCAAGTAAGATGTAATTGTATTTTTCCTGCAAGCTGTATTTTAGATCGGTGTGGTTTTCTAGGCCACTAATGGCTTTCAAAATCATATCGTCGTAATCATATAGTCCTTTGGCTTTTAATTGCGATAAATACTGCTCGTAAACATCGGCTAAAGCCAATAATTTGTCGGTCTTAGATTGTCCGTCAACAATATACTCGCCATTTTCGTTGCGCATCAGCCACTTATCTTTCCAGTTTGTTATCGCTGGTGTCTTGTTAGTACGGCTTGCCTCCTCCACTGCTTCGCGTAACTGCTCTTGCCACATTTGACCTAAACTTTTTACGCCATAAATTATATTTTTTGATGACACACTGTTTGTTTTAGAAAGCAGTCTTGAAAATTTGCTTATAGCTTTATTATCAATGCGGGGAATGCCAGATAATTCTTTTTTAGTGATTAAGCTGGTAGATTTAATAAACTCATTGTTGCTTAGAGCAATCTTACGAATATCTGCCGGCGTTAATAAAGCTCGTTTATATTCACTAATGGCATTTATTACGTCACGCACGTATTGATCGCTTTTTTTGAGCGCGCTACTGTATGGCAAAGATTTAATAATATCCAAAATAAGACTATAAATACCTAAATCGTCAATGGCATACATATCGGCTTCATCAGTAAAATAATCCGAAAAGCGCCGAATTAACTCACTGCCAAAAGCGTGATAAGTGCTGATTGTGATGTTATAAGCTGATTGACCAATGATGTTTATCATACGTTGGCGCATCTCATAAGCACCAGATTCGGTATAGGTAAGGCATAAAATATTTTGGGCTAAAGAATCGCTTTTTAGCAATATGTTGGCAACTCTTGTGCTCAGCAGTTGGGTTTTGCCAGTACCGGGACCGGCAATCACTAACATTGGCCCGTCTATATTATCAACTGCTTGGCGTTGTTGATCGTTAAGTTTATTATATTCAACCTCAAAATTTGTCATCGTAGCATATATAATAACCTGTTTTGTATACTTCTACATAAAAAAGCTTGCGTTAAAGCAACGACGAGTCTATGATGTACTTATTAATAGGAGGGAGTTCGTAATGGCAAGTACTAATCAGTTAGAGGATTCACTGGCTGGGCTTTTTAAAAGCGCCCCCAAATTACCAGCGAATGCTAAGAAAGTCATTGTAGAATGGCTACCGTGGGTAAATGTAATTTTAGGCGTGCTAAGTCTATGGGCCGCTTACGGAATATGGCACTGGGCACATTGGGCAAGCCAATGGACCGATGCCGCAAATTCGCTTAGCAAGGCGTTTGGCGGTACGGAAGTTGTTGACGCCAACCGTATGTCGGTTATAGTATGGCTAGCGTTAATTGTGATAGTAGCGGAAGGCGTTATATATCTGATGGCTTTTCCGGGCACCAAAGCTCGCACAAAAGCCGGCTGGAATCTTATGTTCTATGCATTGATATTAAATGCTGTTTACGGCATAGTTAATTTGTTTTATTCGTACGGTGGAGTTAGTAGCTTTATCGGTTACGTAATCGGTACAGTGATTGGTCTGTACTTTTTGTTCCAAATCCGTGATGCTTACACGGGCGGAAAACAAACTACACCATCTGTACCACCGACTGCGCCAAAAGCTTAAAAAGTTAGCACGGTTAATTATAAAAGACGCTGTTTTTAAACGGCGTCTTTTTGCTTGAGCTGAAACAGTCGTGTTATGCTTATGTTAATGAATGAGCTGAAGCTTAAATTACAATCTATAATTAGTGGTGAAGTTGACGATAGCGACGAAACGCGACAAGCGTGCAGCCACGATGCCAGCTTGTTTGAGCTTAAACCGGCAGTAGTGGTATACCCAAAAGACGTTCAAGACATTAGTAAAATTGTCCAATTTGTTCAATCAAATAAAAAAAGTAACCCCGATCTGTATATAACTCCGCGTAGCGCTGGAACAGATATGTCGGGAGCGGCTATCGGCGAATCCATAACGCTAGATTTTACCAAACATTTTAACAAAGTGTTAGAATCCTCCGAACAAGAGGCGCGTGTTTTGCCGGGCGTTCATTACCGAGATTTTGAACCAATTACACTTAAACATAATGCTCTGATGCCTAGTTTTCCGGCTTCAAGGGAGCTTTGCACGGTCGGCGGTATGGTGGCAAATAATGCCGGCGGCGAAATATCCTTGCGCTACGGCAAAGTGATAGATTATGTAAATGAATTGAAGGTAGTATTTGCCGATGGTAATGAATATGATATTAAACCATTAACCAAAGCCGAACTAGATAAAAAAATTGCACAAAACAATTTTGAGGGTGAAATATACCGCCGGGTATATGAGATGGTTGACAAACACTACGAAAAAATAAAAGCCGCCAAGCCGCACGTATCAAAAAACTCTACCGGCTATAATTTGTGGGACATCTGGGACCGCGAAAAGGGTATATTTGATCTTACAAAAGCAATCGTTGGTTCGCAAGGCACGCTGGGGCTGATTACCGACATCAAGTTTCGTTTAGTTCCAAAAGAACCTTTTTCTAGCGTTTTAGTTTGTTTTATGAAGAATATGGACAATTTGGGTGATGTCATTAATGCTGCTCTTACTAAAAATCCGACCAGTTTTGAATCGTTTGATAATTACACCCTGAACCTTTCTATCAAGTTTTTTCCCTACTTTCGCAAAAATCTTGGCTGGCTCGGGCTATTAAAACTGGCAATTCAACTTATTCCGGACGCCTTAATCTTGCTGCGCGGCATTCCTAAACTGATTCTACTTGTTGAATTTAGCGGACAGACCCAGGACGAAGTAACAGCCAAAGCAAAAGATATGAAGAGTCATCTAAAAAAGTTTAATCTTGAAGCGATGGAAGAGGACGACACCGAACTCCAGGCCTGGAAATTTAGAATTATGCGCCGCGAAAGTTTTAACTTGCTGAGGCAAAAGATTAAAGATAAGCACACCGCGCCGTTTATTGACGATTTGGTGGTGCCTCCGGTGTATTTACCAAAATTTTTACCCAAACTTCGGGAAATTATTAATCGCTACAAATTGTTGGCGACAGTTGCTGGGCATATGGGCGACGGTAATTTTCACATAATTCCGCTAATGAAAATTGAGCAGGCATCGGAAAGAGCCAAACTGGAACCGGTTATGAAGGAAGTAAATGAGCTTGTCATTAAATACGGCGGATCGCTGTCGGGCGAACATAATGATGGCTTAATCCGCGGCCCGTGGCTGGAACAAATGTACGGTGCCGAAATGGTCGGCTATTTCAAAGAGCTAAAAAATATTTTTGATCCTGATAATATCTTCAATCCGCACATCAAGGTAACATCCAACTGGAAATTTAGTATGTCCCACATCCGCGAACATTTCTAAAATTAACAAAAAGCAAATAGCAATTGGGAATTAGGAATAAGCAATTGTGAAATGAAGTATTTATATATAACGCGATAGCGTATTATATAAATAGTTGGTTTATAAACCGTAGAACATCTCCCATACAAAATTCAAAGGTCAAACATCAAAGTTCAAATATAAACGAATCAAAAACCAAATTTAAAACGTATTATTTAATAATAAATGGTTAATTGATAATGCTTCGTGAATGGAAAATAATAACATTTCTTTTCACAAACTACTCCTGAAAATACATGGTACTAATTACGACGTATGTCGTAATTAGTACCATGCACTAACCGCTATTTTCAATGAAATATGCGAAGCACGAACGAGCCCAGCAATAGTTCAATCATAATTCCGCTACTGCCGGCAATTATAGCGAAAACAAAAATGACCACATCTTCTAGTAGTATAGAAAGTGAAATTAAAATAACGCCCATAGCTGGCAAAGTATCCAGTCCGGATAAAGGTGGCGCTAGCAGCGCGGAGATCGTAAAAAGAATTATAAGCACACCGGCAAGTCGCGAAAAATACTGATGTGCAAGCAATTTGCCAAAGCGCGGCCGCGAAAAGCGTTCGAAAAACCTAATAAAACTTATAAACTTTGGCAGAGCTTTAGTTTGAATTGTCTTGCCAATCTGCATTTTTCGCCAGCGACGGGGTAGCCAAATGGAGCGCCGCCCAATAACAAGTTCAAAACCAAGCAAAATAGTAATAACTTCAAAAACGTGGGTTACTCCGCCAGTTGGCAAAGGCAAAGCGGCTAGCGCCATTAGTAACAAAAATGCCACCGCAAAACTTTTTTCCCTAAAAGCATCACCCAAACTAGATAGAGTTTTAGGTGTTTGGCTGTTTAGCCATTTAATTAGTTGCTTGCTAAATTTCATTTCTGTTCCAGCGCTCTTATTTGGCTATGATCCAAACCGTAATAGTGGGCTACTTCGTGCCATACCGTATTAAATACAATCGCTTTTAACTCCTCTAAAGACGTGCTTCTCTGCTCTATCGGCTTTTTGAAAATAGTTATTTTATCTGGTAAAACAAGGTTATAATTATTACCTCGTTTGGTTAGCGGTATGCCCTCGTATAAGCCATAAAGCGAACTACTATGCCCCAGCCCGAGTTTTTTGCTCTGCTCATCATTTGGACTATCTTCTATCACAAACGCCAAGTTTTTGATATTGGCATAATACTTTTCGGGTATGTTATCAATCGCTTGCGTTACAATATTTTTAAAATCCGCATCACGCAGTCTTATCATTATTCCTATATTATACGCGGATAACTACCTAAAACTTCAACCAAGCCCTTACGTTACTTAAACATTTAGACTTTGGCTTTTTTAGGTTTTTTGATTTCTTTTCTACCCTTGTCTTTTGGCATATTCACCCCCTATATCAGTATTATATCACGGTCTAAAAAAGGTTTAAGTGCACCGTAAACTAATCTGACAGTGCTATTGTGGCGAATAGCGCTACCATCGCATTTTTTCTTAGCAGTGTCCGTACAATTTCCCCCAGATATTATTTTTTATAGGTAATATGCTTGCCAGGACTACCCCACTATAAATATTATGTTGAATATATATTATGGTTATGTTATTATATACGTATATGTCGGCGCAGTAAGGAGCGCCTTTTTATAATGTCCAATCAAGACCCCAATAAAATAAGAAATATTGCTGTAATTGCCCACGTTGATCATGGAAAGACGACGTTAGTTGATGGTCTGTTAAAGCAGTCAAAAACTTTTAGAGATAATCAGGCCGAGATGAACCAAGACTTGATTATGGACAGTGGCGATCAAGAACGCGAAAGAGGTATTACCATCACGGCCAAGATTACTGCCGTCCAGTATGGAAATTATAGAATAAACATTATTGATACGCCTGGTCACGCTGATTTTAGCGGCGAAGTTGAGCGTATTTTGAATATGGCTGATGGGTGTTTGTTGATTGTTGACGCTCAGGAAGGTCCGATGCCCCAAACGAAATTTGTATTATCAAAGGCGCTAGCTAACAACCTAAAACCAATTGTTATTATAAATAAAATAGATAAACAAAGTAGCCGAATAAAAGAGGTGGAAAACGAACTAGATGATTTATTTCTAGAATTAGCAATACACGAGGATCAGCTTCACTATCCCGTATATTATGCTACTAGCCGAAGTGGCAAAGCATGGGCTAAACCCCCGTCTGATACAAACCAGGAAGCAAATTTTGAACCGATTTTTGATGCTATTATAACGCACGTGCCTTCACCAAGTATTGAGTTGGATAAACCGTTTCAGATGATGGTTACAGCCCTGGCATGGGATAACTTTAAGGGTAAATATGCGATTGGCCGTATCAGTCGAGGTCAGATAAAAAGTGGCGATGCCATTACATTATGCAAAAAAAACAATTCAAAAACTAAAGCAAAAGTAGATATGATATTTATGAGCCATGGTGTAGATAGGTTTGAAGTCCCCAAAGCCGTTGCTGGTGATATTGTACAAATAACGGGTGTTACAGACGCCCAAATCGGAGATACTATTGCCGACGCAAACTTCCCCGAGGCCTTGCCGATTATAGAAATTGAAGCACCAACGTTACAGATATATCTAGGGCCGAATACAGGACCGTTTAAAGGGCAAGACAGTAAGTTTAATACGTCACGCCAAATTAGTGAACGATTACAAAAAGAGCTGGAAACAAATGTTGGTTTGCGTGTAAAAGATGAAGGAATCGGCTTTATAGTTAGCGGTCGTGGCGAACTTCATTTAAGCGTCTTGATAGAGGCAATGAGGCGGGAGGGCTTCGAATTTGAGGTTGGACGACCCCAAGTAGTTACCAGGCAAAATAATGGTATAACCGAAGAACCTATTGAAGAAGTTATCATTGAAGTCCCCATAGAACACGTCGGAGCAGTCCAAATGGAGCTTGGCAAAAGACGAGCTACCTTAAAAAAGCAGTTTGCAAGCCCAAAAGGCGTCACAAAGTTGATCTACGAAATGCCGACCAGAACCCTACTGGGAATGCGAAATATTCTGATGACTAACACCAAAGGCACTATTGTGATGAATAGTATAATAACTGGCTATAAGAAGCTGGGAACAGCCTTAAAGAAGCTACGCAACGGCGTTCTAATTGCCTATCAAGCCGGCGTTACTACGCCATATTCCCTGCAAAACGCCGAAGCGCGTGGAATATGTTTTGTTGGACCGGCTATAAATGTATATGCAGGTCAGATAGTCGGGTTGAGCAATCGCCAAGAAGATATTGAAATTAACGTATGCAAAGCAAAGCATCTAACAAATATGCGCAGTAGTTCTTCTGACGGTGTGGTTCAACTAACCACTTCAACTGTTTTTAGTCTGGAAGAATGCTTAGATTTTATTGAGAACGACGAATTATTAGAGGTAACACCTAAAGCCTTGCGTTTGCGTAAACGCCAGCTTGATTACAATAAACGAAAACGCCAAAACGCTTAGTTAACAATAAGTACCAGTCGTTAGGTCTATACTTTGGCTTTTTTGGGCTTTTTGACTTCTTTTCTTCCCCTATCCTTTGCCATAACTTCCCTTCTTGATTACATAACATCCCGCTCAAGTTTATAATATCATAATCAGATCTAGCTATCCACCATGTGCAAATAAAATATTAATTATATTAAATTTATTAATATTTATGTAAGAGTTAATCTACAAACCGTCGGTAAATGGATTTAATATATTCGGATCAAACCTTTTAATTTGGTCTTTACACCAAAATGACCACATATTTTTTGTATCATTTTTAATATGTTTGCAGAAATTCGACCAACTAATCCATTTGTAATTCTCAACCTCTTCGGGATTTGGGAAAATATTGCTATCTATCCTTGCTAAGTAAACCGGGCAAAACTCATTTTCGATGATTCCATTAACGGGTGGTGTTTTATAAATATATGTAGGTAATATGACTTTAATGTCTTTTACTTTTGCACCAAGTTCATATTTAGCTCTACGTAATATTGCCTTCTCACATGTTTCGTTTGGAGCTAAATGGCCACAAACGCTATTTGTCCAAACACCTGGCCATACTTTTTTAGAATAGGCGCGCTGTGTAACTAAAAACTTACCATCCTTATTAAATACGTAACACGAAAATGCTGCGTGTAGGCGTGTAGTGGCTGTATGAGCGTCCAATTTTGGAGCAGTTTCACCAGTAGGCGTTCCATCCTTGTTAACGTATACAATTAACTCTTGATTCTGGTCGGACATGATTGTTTCCCCCTTTTATCCATATGAGCAGCTATTTTAGATTCAATAATTTTAGGTTTGGCGCCATTAATTATAAATGATTTTCTATCAATTATTGGCATATTTATCATACCGAGGACTTTAGCTATTGCAAAAGTTACGATATCTGGTGTAGAAGCACTAGCTGTCAAACCGGTAGCGCCATCAGTCTCTGGTAGTTGTGCTGCCTCTTCTGCAGATGCAACACTATAAACATCTGTGGTTACACCAGATTCGGATATTAATTGTTTCGCAAGACTAACGTATCCCATGCCATTTTTGGATTTTTTATCAGTAGCTATAACAATTCTATCAAGATGACGATCGACTAATTCTTTTACGCCTCTTTGCCTATCATAAACTGCTCGACAAACATCGCCTGCAGCCGATGAACTAATTACACTATCTGGCTGGCGTTCTTTGATATATCTTTTAATTCTTTCTCTAAGATACAGGCATTCTTCTGCGTTTAACGTAGTTTGAGAAATTATACGATATTCAGAAGTGCACGTTGAAAAAATATTATCATCTAGTTCATCACCAAGCTCTAAATATGAACGTTCAATCGGGTCATAAAACAATGAACCGTCTTTAACAACATAGTCTAGCCGTCCAACTATTCCTGATACTTCGTCGTGAAGTTTTTTAACTTCTCCGGGTTTACCATGGCACACATATATCACCTTTTCATTGTTTTTTCGGGCCATTTCTACCTCGTTATGCGTATGTTTTACCAAAGGGCAAATAGCGTCAAATACTAATGACCCAGCACTCTCTAAGGCAAACACAATCTCCGGGCCAACACCATGAGCACTAGTTACGATTACGCTGTTATCGGGTATATCATAAATGCTATCAACAAATACTACGCCCTGATCTTTATGTGATTGAATTACTCCATCGTTGTGCACGAGTTCATGATAACCATATATTATGTTAATTCCCGAGTCATGAGCAACTTGCTCGATATTATGCATATAATCATCGGCTGCTTTAACACCAGCGCAAAATCCAAAATTCTCTGGGAAAAAAATAGGTCTTGATTCAAGACTCATTAACATACTATATTATATTATGTATTAGTCTAATAGTTCATCTAGAGTGGGTATTAGGTAGGGTGCATTATTTAACAAAGTTTGTATAAAATTTAAAGTTATGTTGGGTAGAAAGCAAAAAATATTTTAATCTTTATGTTTGGCTTCAAAAACTCAACGAAAAAATCGCCATTTCTGGCGACAATTCCGCTTCAATCTCGAATATGGCTTCGGGACTAGGATTCGAACCTAAATTGCTGGGACCAAAACCCAGTGTCCTACCATTAGACGATCCCGAAATATCTACGAATATTTCACTCACACTTTTATAGTGTGATGCTAACGTAATCTACTGTTGAACGTACGAATTATAACCCGAATAAGCGCCATAATCTATACCTTGGCTAGAGTTTGAGCAAGTAATGACCAAAACGCTGAAATGGCTGTAAATGGCGTTCTTCCACCGGTTTGATATGCTCTGAATCAATCTGGTTTGGATTGTTAGGCAAAAACAAATGTGTCTCGCCAAAAAATCCCGATAAGCCCGTTCTAGCAAGCTTAGGAACGATAACGCTAGTAGACCTAAATAATCCATCGGTTTCAAGTGACGGCTTAAGCGCACTTACCACACCGTAATTATCATTAGAATGCGTTGAGAATACTCCGAAAGGTTCTGGGTGCATGGTGGTATCGGGTTCACAATTTGCCAATATATATTCGGTGGCTTTTTGTAATGCCTCATCGGGATATAAGCGATACTCCTCTTCCCTCCCTACCGGTATTAAACCTAGCCGAGTTACATTATTTTGCGCTTCTGTTACTGCCATTTTTATCTCAATTATTAAACTTCATTTTAAAGTTTGCTCGGGTGTTGTAAAATTGTCAAGGACTTATCCACAGGTGTTATTCTGATTGTTGAAACACTATCGTTATAATTGTATACAGAAATGAGAGTTATAGAACTCGGTCAACTAAGTAAGATAAATAAAATTCGTAAACAAAAAATTCGTAAGCGAAAAATTATTGTTGTTTGGTTTCTTTTTGTAACAGCCCTATCAGCTGGCTGTGCCTGGCTTTATATGCGTCCCCTGCCGGTTATTGAGGCCGATCAAATAACCCCAACACCAATATCGGTAACCAAATCTACGATTGCCTGGCCAGAAAATGGACAAGGTGCAATCGGCGCGCCGGGCTATGGTGTACTAGACAGCTCTGGGCAGAATCAAGCATTCCCGACGGCCAGTGTCGCCAAGGTGATGACAGCTTTGGCAGTATTAAGGCAAAAGCCGCTAAAACTCGGCGAACAGGGGCCAATTATTACGCTTACGGCAGATGACGTTGCGTTGTACAACAAATACTTGGAACGAGACGGTTCGGTTGTTCCAGTAAACGAAGGTGAAGAGATAAGCGAATATCAAATGTTGCAAGCTGTTTTATTACCTTCTGCCAATAATTTAGCAAATACTTTGGCAATCTGGGCGTTTGGTTCCATAGAGGGCTACCTGCAATACGCCAACAATTACGCAAAAGAGCTGGGTATGAATAAAACAAACTTTGCCGATGCCAGTGGCTTTAGCGGGCAAACCGTTAGTACGGCATCGGATTTAGTTTTAATGGGAATTGTAGCGATGAATCAACCAGTAATAAGTGAAATTGTAAGCCAAAAAGAAGCAATTCTGCCATTAGTCGGGCTGGTAAAAAACATAAATTACTTGTTAGGACAAAACGAGATTATCGGCATAAAAACCGGCAATACCGAAGAAGCTGGTGGTTGCTTTCTATTTGCGATAAAACATAAATATTTTGACAAACAAGAGATAACTTTAGTTGGAGCTATCATAAACGCCTCCAACTTACAGACAGCCATGCAAGAATCGTTGCCGATAATTAAAACTGCCGTAGCTGGCTTTAAGACGGTAAAAGTGATAGAAAAAAGTCAATTATTAGGAAAATACAAATTGCCGTGGGGCGGCGTTGTGGATGCAGTTGCCCAAAATGAATTATCGCTACTTGTTTGGCAAGACGAAGTTCCAAAATACAATATTATTTTAAATCCCATAAACAAGTTACACCCAAATGGGTCGTTAGTCGGTACAGTGGAAATCCAAACAAAAACCGCCAAACAAACTGAGAGTATTATTACCAGATCAACAGTAGCGAAGCCCAGCTGGCAATGGAAACTGATACGATATTAAAATAATTTCTGAATGCTCAATTATCAATTTTTTAACGATTAGTGCTAATTGAAAGATATATTTTATAAAAATACTACACAAATGCTACGAACGTAACAAGTTGTAGTATAGATTTAAACGATAAGCTATATGCTGATTATGGAAAACACAACACATAACACAAATAAAAGAAGACAGTTAACAGAAGACAGACGACAAATAATAGACAACAGCAGACAGACGACTATTGACTGATGACTATTCGCGTTAGCGAAGTCATACCTCCCTATACTACAACTAGCTCACGATCGTAACAAAGTGTAGTATAGGTTTTTTAGAATATACATTATTAGCCATTATCAATTAACAATTAGCCATTTTCTATGAATTAGCAATTAACAATTAGCCATTTTCTATAAAATTATAACGGATGACAGAAGACAGTCTACTGGTGGCGGACGACTATTATTTAATAGCGAACTTATAAATAATTAGGGGCGCTTAGTAAGCCAAAAAACTCTTCTAGTGTTTGGATATGGCTAATGTGCATTTGAGACGCCAAATCATTACCGACGTAGCGAATATGCCACGGTTCGTATTGATAGCCAGTTATGTTTTCCTTACCAAGTGGGTAGCGTAGAATAAAGCCGTATTTATAAACGTTATCAGCCAGCCACCTGCCCTCGGGCGTATCGGCAAAGCAAGGCAAAGTTTCGCAGTTTCTACTACCCGGCTCTACGTCTACTGCTAAACCGGTTTGATGCTCACTAAATCCGGCGCGGGCGTTTTGCAAATCTGCTTCCGACTGACCAATGGTATTGACAGAAATATTATATATTAAGTCCTGCGCCGAATAAGAGCGATAACCGCTGGCAATCATTAACGACAAACCATCTTTTGAGGCGTCGCTAAATAACTGTTTGAGCGGATTGGCTATAACTGAACTAATGTGCATCTCAGAATAATCGGAGTTAAACCGAAGCTTTACGTCCGGCACTACAAGCTCAGCCGGTGAATAATCTTTTGGTTTAAGTGGGCGAATTTTATTGACAACTACCCAAATACTTGCCGAATCATCAACTGAATATTGCTGTTTATTAAAAGGTTTAGCTTTAGACGTGGTATTTTTTATACCAACAAATTTTGTAATAAAATTTGCGGTGTTGTCAAAGCCATTAGCGCGATAAATTTGATAAGCACCGGTGCCAATTAGCGTGGTTACGACAAAAGTCAAAAATAATATTCGGTATTTTTTCACTCGTATGTATTATAGAGTATTTTTAATGCTTATTCTTGCTATATGAAGGTTTTTAGGGTACATTTTCATCTGATGGCCAAAAAAAACGAAAAATATGTTGAAGATTACATTGTGCCTCTTAACATAAATCATTTGCAGGGGCGGATGCTGTATATGCCGGCGCCAAAACACAAAACGAAAGATATTTTATTCGTATATGGACACCATTCTAGCCTAGAACGCTGGTGGGGTGTTGTGCAAGATTTGAATCGATACGGCGCTGTAACAGTACCAGATTTGCCGGGGTTTGGCGGGATGGATAGCTTTTATAGAATAGGTGAAAAAGCCAATATAGATAATTTGGCAGATTATCTAGCAACCTTTATTAAGCTACGATTCAAGCGTAAAAGGATTACCATTGCTGGATTGTCATTCGGCTTCGTAATAGTTACCAGAATGCTCCAAAATTATCCAGACTTAGCAAAAAAAGTAGACTTACTGGTTAGCGTAGTCGGTTTTGCGCATAAAGACGATTTTACATTTTCTAAACCGCGATATTTATTTTATCGCTGGGGAGCATCGCTATTTTCGCATCGCTTGCCAGCTATATTTTTCAAAAACGTGTGTTTGTTGCCAGCAGTACTTAGGGTAGCTTACGCCAAGACTCATAACGCCAAGAACAAATTTGACAATGTTTCTGAAGCCGAGATAAAACGTATTATGGACTTTGAGATACATTTGTGGCGGTGCAACGATGTACAGACTTATATGGCGACAACCGTTCAGTTTCTAACTCTTGATAATTGTAAAAAGCAAGTTGATCTGCCACTGTGGCATATTTCCGTAAAAGCCGATAGGTACTTTGACAATCGTCTCGTAGAACAACATATGAAGATAATATATAACAATTATCATGAAGAACAGGCCAAAATGGACAACCATGCGCCGAGTATAATTGCCGATAAAAAATCTGCTTCTAAAATGTTTCCACCAAAGCTTCGACGCCTTTTGAACAAAAAAACATAGTTGTAACTTTTTGCACGGACGGCTAGTAAAAGAAGCGTGTATACTTAGAGTAATGAAAATTGGTCTAGTATGCCCATACGATATTTTCCGAGGTGGCGGGGTGCAGGAAGTCGTTCTGGCGCTCCAAAAAGGGTTAAACGCGCGCGGGCATAGTGTAAAAATTATTACTCCATTACCCCGAGATAATAAAAACATTACACAGGAAAACATAATATTTATTGGTACATCAACAGATGTAAAATCGCCATTTCATACCACGGCTCAAATTTCCGTAAGTCTCAATAACGAGGAAATTAAAACTATGCTGGCGAAGGAAAATTTTGACTTACTCAACTTTCATGAACCATGGGTGCCGATAATGAGCCGACAATTACTGACTAGATCAAAATGTCTAAATGTGGCTACGTTTCATGCCAAATTACCGGAAACCGTTATGAGCAAGACTATTGAAAAAGTAATTACTCCATACTCAAAATCGGTTCTAAAATATCTGAACGAACTAACGGCCGTATCGGACGCGGCCGCCGAATACGTCAAAACTCTTACCCGCCAAGCCATCACAATAATTCCTAACGGAATAAACTTAGCCAAATATAAAACAAATCCAAGCCATATAAAACCGTCATCCAAAAATAAAAATACAATTCTATATATAGGTCGTTTAGAAAAGCGCAAAGGTATAAAATATCTGATTCGTGCTTTTGGAGAATTAGTGAAAAACAATTCAAACCTAAGCTTAATAATAGCTGGAGAAGGTCCTGACCGTCAGAAACTTGCCACACAAGTAAAAAATAATAAAATTCAAAACATTAAATTTGTGGGCTACGTAACTGAAGCTCAGAAGCTGATGTTATTAACGGAAGCTGATTTATTTTGCTCGCCAGCGTTATATGGTGAAAGTTTTGGGATAGTTCTATTAGAAGCTATGGCTAGCGGTGTAGTTACTGTGGCTGGCAATAATTCCGGGTATATTTCCGTTTTGAAAGAAATGGGTGAAATATCAATAATCAATCCAAAAGACACAAATGAATTTGCTCGTAGGTTGCACTTACTGCTTTTTGATCAACATTTACGAGATCTGTGGCAGAAATGGGCCAAAGATTATGTAAAGCAATACAGCTATACAAAAATTATAGATAAATACGAAGCTTTATTTAATAAATCCATAAAAACAAGTAAATAACTATGAAAATTGGCTTCGTATTAGACGATAGTTTAGACAAACCAGATGGCGTACAGCAGTATATGTTAACGCTTGGTAATTGGCTAAAAACAGAGGGTCATAAAGTACATTATTTGGTTGGAGAAACTTACAGAAAAGATATTGACAACATACATTCTTTAAGCAATAACATTGGTCTAAACTACAATAAAAATAAAGTATCCATTCCCTACCCCGTTAATAAAAATAAAATAAACAGTGTATTAAAAAAAGAAAAATTTGACGTTTTGCACATACAAATGCCACATAGCCCAATGCTGGGAGCTAAGGTTATAAATGCCGTCTCGCCAAAAACTGCCGTTGTCGGTACATTTCATATTGTACCTTTTTCATGGCGCGAATCACTGGCCACAAGATGTCTAAAGTTTTTAATTAGTAGAAGCTTAAAACGAATAGATAAAGTTATTAGTGTTTCCTTACCGGCTCAGAAATTTGCAAAAAAATCATTAAAAATAGAGTCGGTTGTAATACCAAATGTCGTTAATGTAGCCAATTTTGCGCGTGGCAAGCGAATGCACAAATTCAGCGCAGACAAGCTTAACATCATCTTTTTAGGCAGATTAGTTCACCGCAAAGGTTGTATGGAGCTTCTAAAGGCAATTGAAGTTTTGCACACCAAAAAACGGTTATGGAACGCCAGGGTTATTATTTGTGGTACAGGACCATTAGAAAAAGAACTAAAGAATTACGTATACAGTCATCATCTGGGCACAGTTGTTCACTTCACCGGTTTTATAAATGAGTTGAGTAAAGCAAATTACTTGGCAAGCGCAGACATTGCCGTATTCCCTAGTTTGGGTGGCGAGAGTTTTGGGATTGTTTTAATTGAGGCAATGGCGTCCGGCGCCGATGTAGTGCTGGCTGGCAATAACAAAGGTTACAGAAGTGTAATGTTTACCAAACCAGATCAAATAATTGATCCAACAAGTACTGATGATTTTGCGAATACGCTTTATCATTACATCCATAATTCATCAGCTCGACAACGAGCAAAACGATGGCAACAATCTCAAATCCCGCTTTACGACGTAAAAGTAGTTGGTCGAAAAGTTGAAAGAATATACGAGACGGTCGTTGCAAAAAAACGCCTTACAAAGGATAATAAAGCATATGAGCAAAAGTAAAACAGAAGTAACATTTTCTAATCGTACTATTTTGAGAGTTATTGGCTTAATTGTTTTAACAATTTTAGTGCTTAGATTTGTTAATAACATTTCTCACCAGCTGGAGCTTATTTTTATTGCATTTTTCCTAAGTATGGCACTAAATCCGGCCGTTAGCTGGATTGCTCATTACCTAAAACTTAAAACTCGCGCCATGGCAACAGGCATAGCTTATCTGGCTGTGGTTGTCGTGCTAGGAGTATTTGCAGTTCTAGTTTTCCCACCGTTAGTTAGGGAAACAGTTGATTTTGTAAAACAAGCACCGGAAACTATCAGTTCACTAAATGATGAATCATCGCCGGCTGGACGAATTGTTAAACGTTATAAATTACAGGAAACCGTAAACGGCTTCAGTGCCAATATAAAGGATCGCACCAAAGATATAAAAGAACCGGTCATTAGTACAGCTGGTAAAATTGGCTCTATGCTTATTTCTATTTTAACCGTTTTTGTGTTGACATTTATGATGTTGGTGGAGGGTCCGATGCTGATAAAACGATATTGGCAAATGCACCCTTCGCATCGGCTGGAACACGATCGCGCAATTATACAGCGTATGTATAAAATTGTTACTAGCTATGTTAACGGTCAAGTACTGATTGCCGGTATTGCGGCGCTGTTTGCAATGGTAATGTTAATAATTAGCTCGACTTTGTTTAACGTTTCTCTAAATGTTGTGGCGCTTGGTGGGATTGTTTTCTTATTTGGCTTAATTCCACTAATTGGAAATACGCTGGCTGCCGCCATGGTTACGCTTGTATGTTTGCTGTCGTCATGGGGTTTGGCGCTAGTGGCTATTATCTATTTCTTACTATACCAACAGATAGAAAACGTTACTCTGCAACCATATATTCAAGCTAAAAACAACGAGCTAACACCTTTACTCGTTTTTATGGCTGCTTTGCTTGGCGTTGGTCTTGGTGGAGTTTTGGGGGCGTTTGTGGCCATTCCGTCTGCCGGTTGCGCTAAAATCTTGCTTATGGATTATTTAAAAACAAAAAAACTCGATAACAACACGCTCTAAAAATAGTAATTAGTGATCTATTTTCTTTATTTCGTCATTAATATATTGATCATTAAATATTGACTATTCATTGAATATTGAACGATAATACTTGAACATTAGTTTCACTGACCTCGACGTTGTGTTTTTCTCTTATATAATAATGGTACTATTTACGACGATCGTCGAAATAAGTACTATGGTCTAAGTTCTATGAAATGGTTCTGGACCAGATGGGGCCGAGCGCAGTATCGCGTAGTTCGATATTTTTATCTAGAAGTTCTTTACGTATTCCATCGGCTTTACTAAAAATTTTTGCTACTCTGGCTTTTTCCCTATCAATTATTAGTAGTTTTTGTTCTTTAGTAATGTCTTGCGTTTCTGATAATTGCAAACCAAATATATTATCAATCATATGCAAAAAATTACGATAACTTTCCTGGGCACATTTGTTAATGCCGCCGTCTTTTATATCGCTTTCAAGACGGCTTAGGGTGGCTAAAGCCTCAGGTGTATTAAGGTCACAACTAACACTGGCTAAAATCAAAGCATATGTATCATCCAATTGTTTTGACAAGACTTTTCCCTTATCTGATGTTTGCCATAGCTGGTCGGCCATGGCCTGATAATCTTTTAATCGGATAAATGCTGCTTGCAAGTTTTCCCAGCTAAAGTTAAGTTCTGTACGATAATGCGCCTGCAACGCTAGTAAGCGATACGCCAGTGGTGAAATATCACGATTAACGATGTCGGCTAAAATGTAGGCGTTATTCTTTGATTTAGACATTTTAGTTCCGTCTACTAACACAAACTCGTTATGAACCCAAAACCTTGAAAGCTTATGCCCATAAGCGGTTTCTGTTTGTGCCATTTCGTTAGGATGATGCGTGCCGATGTGATCTATACCACCAGTATGAATATCAATCGGATCGCCAAGCACCGAGTGTACAATAGCCGAGCACTCCAAATGCCAGCCCGGAAAACCATCGCCCCACGGGCTGTCCCAGTGCATGGTGTGTCCGACAAAACGGTCTACCGTAAAAAACCAGACCGCAAAATCGTGAGGTGAGCGTTTGTTTTTATCTGTTATTACATCTTTACGGGAAGCTACTTCTTTGTCATTTAAAAGTTGCCCCGATAACCTTCCGTAATCAGACAGTTTAGATACCTCAAAGTAAATAGCCTGCTTAGTTTTATAGGCATAGCCCTTGTTAATAAGAAGTTGAATTAATTCAATTTGTTGATCAATAAATTCGGTTGCCCGGGGATAAGGGTCATTATATTTCGGGCTATGATATGAATTTGGGTCCAGAACATTTATGGCTTTCATATCTTTTTTGAAAGCGTCAGTATAGTGTTTAGCTACCTCCCAGACAGATTTTCCCTCCCGCTCAGCGCCAGTTTCTAGTTTGTCATCTCCGTCGTCAGCATCCGATGCTAGATGACCAACGTCGGTAATATTCATAACGTGCTTCACTTGAAGTCCATTTGCTTCAAGTGTTCGTCTTAAAGTGTCGTTAAAAATCGCGTTACGTAAATTGCCGATGTGGTAATAGTTGTATACGGTTGGACCACAGCTATAAAACTTTACAACTTTATTGTGCAAGGGTTTGAACGGCTCAATTTTTCTGGTAAGAGTGTTATATAGCTTCATTATTCTGCTTATTTAAAAGTTTTTCCGAAAGGTTAATGCATTCTGACTTAATATCAGAAAAAGATTTGCCACTAGTTATCTTAAAACCGCTAGCATAGGAATGTCCACCACCGCCAAAATGATCGGCCAACTCGGAAGCAATTTTGGTGTTGTAACCGCATCTAATTGAGCCGGTAACCCTACCGTCTTTGTAATGTTTTAAGACAATTGCGACACGAACATTTTCGGTTTGTAACATATCGTTTTGTATAAGCGGTGCAGGATTGTACAATGGACTATAAAGCATAATTTCGTTGTGTGGTATAGTAACCAGCGCCAACATACCGTCTACAAAAAACTCTGTTCGGTCAATAAGCTTTGCCTTGTAGTGGTAGATTGTTTGTGGCATTTTGGTCAATGCTCGTCTGGCTTCATCTAAAGCCGGGCGGTCAACACCGTCGTCAATAATATCGGCCATTATGCGGTAAGCAGTTGACGAGGTATCTTCGCTAGTAAGTCCTAAAGAATCGCTTAAAATAGAGCTGGCAACAAATGTTTTTGCCTGTAAGTTAAGCTTCCAATTTAACTGCTGGGCGAGATGATAGATAACTTCACCGGTAGCTACGGCAAAACCGTCGTTTACGGCAACTGTAACATATGGAATATCGCATTTTACGCCCAAATGATGATCAATTACGACGACCGGCCTAGATGCTACCCAACTGCGATATAAACTTGATTCTAGGTGTTCTAGCAAAGTGATAGCGCTGGTATCGACAATAATTGCTATGTCAAACTGCGGTGGAATTTCTTTTGATACCCGGTCCCAACCAGATAAATGTTTTAGATAATCCGGCATATCAACACCGCAGTACAAATATGGTTCTTTGCCCATATCACCGATAATTTGCTCCATAGCCAAAGCGCTGGCCAAGCTATCACCGTCTGGGTTATCGGCCTGAATAATAACAATTTTGGATGCCGTGCTAATGATTTTATTAATTTTAATAGCTTGTTTATATTTTGTCATAACGTCTGCCTACCCTCTAGGGCGCGCGATAGAGTAATCTGATCGGCGTATTCCAAATCTAGTCCAACTGGTAAACCGCGGGCTAGGCGGGTTATTTTTACTTTGCGTTTACCAATTTGCTGTTGTATAAAAAGTGCTGTTGATTCCCCTTCCACGCTAGCGTTAGTAGCTAAAATAATTTCCTCCACTTTATCGTCGTCAATACGCTTAATTAACTCTTTTAGATGAAGTTGCTCGGGGCTAATGTTATCAATTGGGGAAATTAAACCTCCCAATACATGGTAAGTACCATTAAAATCATTGGTTTTTTCAATTGCAATAATGTCAAACGGTTCAGCCACGATCGCCACAATTTTCTTGTTTCGCGATGGGTTAGTATACAGATCAGACAGTTGTTTGCCTTTTTCTATCAGAGCAAAGGTTTTCTTGCAGTAAGTAATACTACTGTGTAGTTTTTTCAGAGCATTACTTAACTTTTGTGAATTTGTATCGTCGCTTTTTAGTAAATAATAAGCAAATCTTTCGGCTGAACGCGGGCCAACACCCGGCAACACGCCTAGTGCTTCAATTAAATCTTTTAGGGCCGATGGTAAAATTGTCATATTATAATAAACCTAATAGTATTGTTATTTATTAATAAAAGTTTAGTAATTAGGGTTTGCCTGCTAAAGCCCTAATTCTGACAATACGCCCATAAAAGGTTGCATTTTTTCAGCAGCTATTTTTTGACTCTGGGCTATAGCGTCCTTTACGGCGTCTTCTACCCAGCGTTCTAACGTACCAATATCGTTTAAATCTACATATTCTGGATCAATATGTATTTTTTTGATTTTTTGCTCGCCAGATATCTCAACTTTTACGGCACCATCGCCGGCCTCAATAGTTATGATTTGTTTTTGTAATTCCTTTTGCAATTTTTTTATTTTTAATAGCATTTTTGCCTGATCAAATCGGCCCATATATTCTCCTAAATATTATTACAGTTATATTGTAGCAAATTAATCAGGACTTAGGATATGGTACGGCCTAACATAACTCGTTTTTAGTTTTTTATAAGATATGGAAACAACAAAAATGTTATTATTTTAGAAACTCTGCGAGCATTAGTGTTTTATTTGGAAGGCCTGCTTGGTCTCCGGCGCATTTGGCCAGGCGATAAAATAGTTGTTGACTTGATAAAAACACGTCATAAGTACTGCAATAGTAATAATGCTAGTTCCTAAAGTACGGGCGATAGGATTGCGCGGGTAAACAGTAAACCACTGTTGAAGTATCATTGTAATTCCGCTACTTGCTAAAATATAAATAAACGGAATTAATATTGCAATAGAAACTTCGCCATCTAAACTAGTCAATAAAATACCGCCAACAATAGAACCGAATAACATCTTTTTCCTGTCAAGTTGACGGTGAGAAAACACTACAAAAATGCCTGCTATGCACATTGTAAAAGTAAAAATGTCTAATAACGGAAGTCGAGCCAGCCAAACAACTGGGTTACTGGGACCGCGAATAATAAAACTAATAAATAGGTCTGTTATATTCTTAATGTAACCGTAGATAGATGGTATAAATTGGGTAGGCAAGCCAACAATTTGCCTAATCAAAAACGGGTTTTTGTATAAACCGTAGCCAAGTGGTGCTAGCAGTAGTAAACCAAGTATTGACAGACCTATTCCCAGTACAAAGTACTGTTTGAACAAACTTATTAATTGCTTTTTACGCCAGATACAACCGGCAATAACAAACCAAATTAGACCGGGGATATAAAGCAGTAATAATATTAAAAAAGTGCCGATAATAAAAGCAAATTTGGGCTTCTTGGTAGTTTTAAGCCATAAACCGTAAGCAAAAATACCAATTAGCAAGGTGCTAGTTATCGCTGGTTCTGCCAAACGCGCATAGTGCAAGAACAAACTTGAAGTAGCTAATAAAATAGTTCCGAACCAAGCAATACGGACAGTGTGCCAACGCGACAAAACGTAGTAAAATAAAATAATCGTAATTATTGCAAAAAATACACTAACACTTCGCAAATAAAACGGGCTAGATAAGTGATAATGAATAAGCAGTAAATGTATTAGCTTATAGGGTGCATTGACGGGGTTGTTTAGTATCGTATGCAGACTATTGCTGGCGTTAAAGGTTGCTATTTCAGTGGTACTAAATCCAGGCACCAAACTACCTAGTCTAAATAATAAGAGCGTCAGTATAAATGCCGTACTTATACTAAAACCGATTAACGGTTCCCAGATATTCTTAAAAAATAACAAAATTTTATTAAACGACTTCATATAATAACTAAGTATAACACTCTAATCGGGGAACGGCTGGGTGTGTTTTTTATCTAAACTTCGGAATTTTTGTTTATCACGTTCAAAGTACAATTCAATTGCTCCAGTCGGACCGTTACGGTGTTTTTTAATTAAAATATCGGTTAAGTTTTTACGTTCAGAATTAGGATTGTAATAATCCTCGCGGTAAATAAATGCTACTACGTCGGCGTCTTGCTCAATAGAGCCAGATTCCCTCAGGTCTGCCAGCTGAGGAATTTGCGGGTTACGAGTTTCTACCGATCGACTAAGTTGACTAAGTCCCATCAAGGGTATTTTTAATTCTCTGGCAATTCCTTTAAGACCACGCGATATTTCCGATATTTCTTGAACACGGTTGCCATCACCACCAAAACGGCTGCCTCCGCTCATTAATTGTAAATAATCTACTATGATTAAGCTTATTGGTCTTTGGTGGGCTTCCCGGCGGGCTTTTGTTCTGAGATCACTAATTGTAATGTTAGGCGAATCGTCTATAAAAATTTGAGCTTCTGACAATGAACCCATAGCACGTCCAATCTTTTCAAAGTCATTGTCTGTTAAATTACCGGTTCTAAGCGCCCATGCATCTACACCCGATTCGATAGCTAATAATCTATCAACAAGTTGCTCCTTGCTCATTTCCAGACTAAATATTAGAACTGATTCTTTTGTTTGAACAGCTATATTATGAGCAATATTTAATGCTAGGGCCGTTTTACCCATTGATGGTCTGGCAGCCAAAATAAACAAGTCAGAATCCTGTAAACCAGCTAAAATGTTATCTAAATCCCGATAACCAGTTGGAATACCCCTTATCTTACCCTTATCTTTATGGAGCTCGTCAAGACGATCAAAACTCTCACTAAGGATGGATTCAAGACTTGAAACATCTTGCTTAATGTGTCGCTGGCTAACTTCAAATAACCGGCTTTCGGCTTCTTCAATTAGCTCTCGTAGGCCTTGCTTTTCATCGTAACCCAGTTGAATTATATCTTGGGAGGTCTTAATCAAACGGCGGCGCATTGATTTCTGTGCAACAATATTGGCATACTGCTCAACATGGGCGGCGGTCGGGACAAAATTAGTTAATTCAGTCAGATACGGGGCACCACCAACAAAATCCAAAAAACCATTATTTTTTAGTTGATCGGATAAGGTTAAAACATCAATCGGACTATGCAATTCGTATAGTTGGTGAATTGCTTCAAATATGCGCTGGTGTTTAGGGTCATAGAAATCTTGGCTATCAATAATATCGGCAATCTTAACAATTGCGTCGGCATCAATTAATATAGCGCCAAGCAAACTTGTTTCGGCGTCTGTATTTTGAGGTGGAATTATTGCCTGATCTTGATTAGCCATGGCCTATTACTCCGTAATTATTTTGTTTATATACTTAAGATTCTAACACCTCGGCACTACCAAATATATTGCTTATGGTGTTTAAACTATCATCGGACTTTTGATTAGATTTTGTTTTATCGTCTGCAGTATTGAGCAATTTTTCACTTACAACCTGACAGTTAATAATCACCGGAACTGTAACAAACTCGTTAATTGCCTGTTCTATTAGGTTCATATTTTTGGACTCTTTAATACGCTTAGAATGAAATGAAAATTGAAATTGCAAGGTCAAAGTATTGTTTTCAATAAACGGCTTACTTATTCTTAATATGCCATAAAGGGTGTTGTGGCGTCCTTTTAGTTGATCAAGTACTTTTTGCCAGATTTCAATTGTAAGATTCCCGGAACGTGGCGTTTTAGACGCTAAGTTTGATATAGACACAGGTTGTTGGTTTGGTTGTTTGTTGGGCGACTGTTTCTCGGTATTTTGGTTGACAGATACCGACTTTGAATGTGAGTTCGCGTAGTGACTTAATACTACTTCTAATAATGTAATCTCAAGCATCCTTTCGGGGTTCGGGCTAGGTGATACGTTAAGCAGGTTTTTTAATAGTGTGATTACTTCTTGATAGTTGAGTTGGGAATTATTTTCTAGCAATTTTGTGCGCAGTAGCAGAGCTAGCTGTTTAGCAATTTGACCGGCTTGATAACCTTGCGTTTGCATATCTGACAAAATTGTTAATAAGTTACTTGCAGAAGTACCGTTAAGAGCATTTAATAAATTATTTATTGCTTTAGCTGGAGCAATGCCTAGCGTTTTTTGGACAATTTCCGCAGAAATATTATTTGTATTACTTGATGTTTGATCCAGCAAGCTGATACTATCACGAAAACTCCCCTCGCCGTGCTCCGCAATAAGTTCAAGGGCGTCGTCATCAATGTTTATTTTTTCAGTTTTAGCAATAGTTCGAAGATGATCGACAACTTTTTGTTTACTAATTGGCTTAAAATTAAAGCGCTGAGTACGGCTAATAATGGTTTCTGGTAATTTATGGGCTTCAGTAGTGGCTAAAATGAAGATAGCATGCGCTGGTGGCTCTTCAAGAGTTTTAAGAAGCGCATTAAAGGCCTCTTTGGTAAGCATATGTACTTCGTCAATGATATATACCTTGTAAGTACCGATTGTAGGGGCAATGTGAACTTTATCGCGCAAATCTCGAATCTCGTCTATTCTACGGTTGCTGGCAGCGTCAATTTCAATAATATCTAGGTAGCTTGTTTCTCCGTCGTAAGTAAATTTATTGAATTGATGCGCCAATATACGCGCAACACTAGTTTTGCCTACTCCCCGCGGGCCGGTGAATAAGTAAGCGTGGCTGATTTTTCCGGATTTAATAGCGTTTTTAAGAGTGGTGGTGATGTGTTCCTGTCCCACAATCTCATCCAAACTCTTAGATCGGTATTTTCTGTAAAGCGCCTGCCCCATAGACTATTTATTATAGCTTATGTTGCATAACGAGATTGTTGTATTTTGCAGTTACAGCTATTGAGAATCTATATCAGAAACCGGAATCGGTATGTCTGAAGTATCTGCTTGATGTTTATGACCAAAATTAAATGCTTCTTTGATGTACCCTTTGGACGCTAATCCAACGACACCGAGTGAACCTATACCAAGTGATGTAGTAATACCACTAGTTAAGTTATGGACACCAGCATTTTGCTCAATTAAATTTAAATTAAGCATATTTATACCCGCCAGATAACCAAATACTAGGCAAATCCCGGCTTTACCTATTTTAGAAACGTGTAATTCTCCAGGATGACGTTTCTCTGCTACCATTGCGATACCGGCAACGGCAATTTGTTCAGCAAGAATACCGCCTGTTAATGCGGTTTCGCCCGTGTTACCAAGTCCGCCCATCAAAGTGCCGGCGGCTACGGATACGGTTAGAATTTTGTCAGCAATAGGGTCAAATTTTCTTCCAAATTCAGTTAACCAGCCCTTCCCGTGATGAGCGCCCCACCTAGCCACTTTGCCTTCTGCATCAGACGCAGCGGCAATAATTACGGCTGGTCCAGCCATATTATGTCCTTTGGCAGCCATACAACATATAGGAATTGCAGATAGTGCTCTAAACCAAGTCATCCAATTAGCAGGATTATTCAACTTTTCTGGTATATCCGGTTGTGAGTCTGGAATAACTCCCTGCGAATCAACATTTAAACCCATAAAAAATATACTAACATATTACTAACATAAAGACAAGCACTATAATATGTTCTATAAAGCGGCTTCGAGGGCGGCCCACTCAGCGTTAGGGTCGTCTTCTGGCACATTGATGCTTACTTGATCACCTGGTTTGGCCTTAAAGTATGTAACGCTGGCAAGTAATACGCGGTATTCTTTATCGCCAACCTTTACGAAATAATGACCTTCTTTTTGTTCAAGTAAACCGACTAATTGCGATCGAGGAATTGGACCAATCTGTTTGTACATAAAAACGCCGTCCTCAGCAATTGTAAGCTTTAGGATGTCGCCCTGTACAAGTTTTGATTTGGATGCGTAATTGGCTGGAACTGGGTATGTTTTAGCGTCCGAGCCAACCATATTTTGTCCATCAAAAACACCCTCTATTACTTTACCAATTGATTCGTCAATGACACTTGCCGTTTCTACCGGATTTTCGCCAACTAAACTAATTAACAGTTCTCTAGCTGCAGCTAAACTAGTCTCAGCTTCCTGTATTAGGCTACTGAGTCTTTTTATTTGTTTTTCTGGTACATCCGCCATTTGACCTCTTATTCATCGCTAGTGTTTGTTTAGTCACACTTATGCCTAAAAATACCACATTTAAACTTGCGAGTCAAAGCTTTGAGCTTAAAACTGTGGATAAGTTAAAACAATTCAACTGTTGCGCTCTTCGACAAGCTCAGAGTGCTTGGTTGAACTCTAAGCGAGTTCAACCGTCGCGCCAGCCTCTTCAAGCACTTTTTTGGCGTTTTCGGCGTCTTCTTTTTTGGCTTTTTCTAAAACAGTTTTTGGCGCATTGTCGGTAATAGCCTTAGCTTCGCCCAGACCTAGACCAGTTAGATCTTTAACTGCTTTAATGACAGCTACTTTTTGAGCACCGGTGTCTTTTAGTACAACGTCGTATTCGGCCTTTGCCTCTTCAGCTGGAGCAGTATCGCCTGCTGGTGCAGCTGCTACGGCTACTGCCGGGGCGCTAGCACTTACACCCCAATACTCTTCTAAAAATTTAACAAACTTACTTATTTCTAGAGCTGACATTTTATCAAGCTCCGTAGTAATTTTTTCAAATTCTTTCGGGACTTTTGTAGATTGCTTTTCTTCCGGTGCTTTTTTTTCGACTTTTTCTGATTTTACTTCTTCGTCTGACATTTTGCTCTCCTTAAAATTTATTAAATTGTTTCCGCGCGAGCGTTCATAACATTTATAAACCCGCGCAGATTACCCGACATAACATTAACAAAACCAGTAAGTGGGGCTACAATTGTACCGACCAAAATACCTCGTAATTGTTCTTTACTTGGCAAACTAGCTAGTACCGTAACGTCATCGGCACTAATAAAAGCGCCCTCGGTAGTAATAGCGCCGACAAACTTAATAGATGGTTGGGTTTTGGAAAATTCTGCTAATACTTTAGCCGGAGCTACTTCATCGGTAGAGTTAAAGGCGTATAAAAGCATACCCTTTAGAGCATTAGTATCGATGTTCCTGGTTAGCTCGCTATTCTCCATCGCCTTCATTACTAAGCGGTTCTTGAAAACACGTACTACGGTGTCGTTTTGCCTTGCTTGTTTGCGAAGCGTTTGCATTGCCTTAACCGGCGTACCTTGATAGGTAGCCACAACAGTTAACTTAGAACTACCCAGTAAGCTAGTAATATCTGCGACAATCTGTATTTTCTTATCTTTAGTTAACGCCATTTTTTCCCTAAAATTTGTTTATCGACCTTTAAGCTACCTTAACAAAAAAACCTTTGCTATACCAAAGGTTTAAATAATCAAAACAAAAAATAAGTTTTGACCTCGGCGACATTTTCAATCCTTCGACAAGCTCAGGACGTCGCTATCTTTGGTAACTAGGGATATATTGTATATACTCTGGTAGTAATTGTCAACGATTTATTATTCGTCAACCAATATATCTGCAATACTTTTTAGACTCAGTAATTTCGATGTCACTGCGGCTTCTCTGCGCCTAGTCAGTAATTCGTTTATAGCTTGTGACCCGTCTTCTGGTATGTAATTTGCTTCAATATATTTTTTAATAGAATTAAAGGCAAGATCGTATGATTTTACGCTAATATTTCTTACAAATGACTTTGTATAGGCTTCATAGATTTCTAGATACGCGCTTTCCGGATATTTTTCAATGTACTCAGTTAGGTCGGGTTCGTTATTTAATATATGTTCTAAACCAACTGGTTCTACAAAAGATACGAATGTTGTTGATGACTTTGTCCCCATAAAACTCCCAATAATTAAATAAACAACTCCTCTCGCGAGGAGTTGTTTGATTTGCAATTAAAATCATTTGCCTCGCTTTAGGTGCGGGTTATAATAATCCCTTCAATTGCAATGACATTTAACATAAAAATATATTCTATTTGTAATGAATTAATATGTCAAGCCATAATGTCAATTAAAAATTGTGCAGGTTTTACTTTGTCCGGCAGACTACCTGAACTTTCGTTACCGCTGTATGGCACGGGTACTCTTGGATTAACCGATTCGTCCACACCAGTCTCAGTAGGTGTATTAGGTTGATTGGAGGGTTGGTTTGATACAAACGGCATCTGATCACCGTGTGATTCCCATTCTACTCCATTATCTATTGCGAATATACTCATTATTACTCCTTAAAAATTAAAAAAGACTTCTAGTTGAAGCCAATTGTTTGGGCTGTGCTAACGAGCTACTTAGTGGCTCGGGGCTTCAACCATACTGAAGCACAGCCCGAATAGACCGAGTAGGAGTCCTAATGCATTCAGTTGATTGAAACCTGTCATGTAAAAGACAATACTCCTAAAAAAAACAATAATCAACAGAATTATTTAATATAATTATGATAAATCAAAAAAACTATTGTAGTTTGAAAAATAAGGCGTATTATCATTTTTAGTAATAATAAAATGACAAATCTTGAACAAACGTCAAGTGATAGTTTTGGGTTTGAACCAGTCATAAACCCCGATGAGAAAGCGGACCGAGATGTTGCTGGTATGCTAGAGCATATATATAGGTTTACTAATGGTGAACAAGATAATTTTCTTGCCTATTTTCCATGCCCCTATAGTTCAAAAGATATCTTGCATAAACGCTTTGAAGAAAGATTAAATGCCCTCACTTTTGTTTCTAAATCAGATACGGAGGGATATTTTATTGTAGATAAAACAACTATAATCTGGCGTAGAGAAGATAAATACGACAACGGTGAACATTTTGGATTTCTATACATAGGCGAAAAAATAAAAGCTACTTCCAACACTGCACCAAAATTAGTTACTCAACAGCTTTAACTTATATTGGGTGGCGCGTTCGGCTGCTAGACGTGTCAGCTCGGGGTCTTCATCTTTATTAACAAATTTCATTGCTTCTGCCAGTAATGGATGGTGCTGGGCTAAAAGCTCATGCATTTGACCGACCAGTTTGCGGTATCCGGGGTGACCTTGTGGAGACGTTCTTAACTCATGCAAATGAAATGCTTCGCGAACATTGTAGCTAACTTTCCAGCGCATTTTATGGCCAAGTAAAGTCGCATATTGGGCTTCAAGCTCATAACCGGCTGATTGAAGCTGGCTATAAAGCTCCATACTGATGTCAAAACATTGCTCAAACTGTTCAACCAAATCGGCTTGTTCTATCAAGCTAGGAATCTCGTAGCCATAACGAGGGGTTAACGGTTGCCAGGCAAGGTCGTCAACCATTCTGTGGCGTTGTAAATCTCTAAATATTCCATAATCGCAGACTATATCCCAGCTGTAATAAACGTTTTCTAATGCTCTGCCGGGTTTATGCCGTCGGTTTAATCTTTCGCCAATATAGGCCATAAAAACGGCTTCTTTTTTATCATAAGACCATTTTTCAACTTCTTGTTTAATTTCTTTTAGTGATAAGTTACTGTGTTCGTAAACCATATTAGGGATTAGGTCAAATTCATTATTTGGATAAACGTTCGTCAGCATTACTGGCTGGTCTTGTTGACCATAGTTTTGGGGCAAATATTTTTTGGCAAGCTCTTTCACGCTAGAAAAAGTTTTTGCCTTATAAGCTATAATAGCTCCACCACGTTCTGCTTTATCGGCACGTTCCAAAAAAGCCGGAAATATTTTTCGCCCTTCATCAAGTAATTTTTGTCCGGTAAGGCGGGCTTCTTTTAACTCGTCAGCCAGTAAATGCATTATCAAGCTTTCAAGTGCTTGACCAGAAGCAAATATTCCAACTGTAGATTTAGTAGCCACTGGTAATACGGTGCGTATTGCGTCGCAGGCCTGGGCGCGAGTGGCACCTTGCCAGGCAATGTCTCGTTCGGAAGCCGGAATTGACGAATTTTTACGTACGTAAGTTGTCAGAGTCCTAACCATCACCGAATATAAGTCAAATATTTTATTCATCGCCAGCGAATATATATTTTTAGTATTATTATCAAATTGTGGTGGAACATAAAACCGATAATTACCTTTTTTATCTTTTTGATCGTAATAAATGTATCTAGTAGATTGCTCTAAGTAGGCCCCTAAACGACCCCATTCTAGCTTCTTGGTTAATAAGTTTGACGCATTTTCCACAACCATATGTTGTCCAACTAATTGTTGGACCGAATCATCACCGTAAGCCGTTATAACTTTTTGTATAAGCTTCTGGTCTTTATCGGCGGAAGTTGCAAATTCATCAAGTAAAGTAACTCGCATATCATCACCCCGTCTAGACAGACGCGCCATAGCGGCAGCAATTGTAACCGAGCTTAACTTTTCCGTAAAACCATAAACATCGCCCGTGGAGTTTGTAATTGCATCGTCTAAAAACGCTTTTCCTAGTGGTGTAATAGAGTACACTCCAGACGTATCTTTTGCTAAATACGACTCGTTGCTTGGTGTTATATTGTGCGTTTCAATATTAAATTCAGGTGTATCTAAATGGCTTGGCTTTGGCGGTAATAATGGCTGAACTGTTTCCCAAAGTAACTTATGTATAGTAGCAATCGGCAATAGCTTACCATTCCGCACACAATCAATACGCTGAAAATCATTAGGAAATAATTCACAGAGATTATCGTAAACTTCTACAGATTTTTCAAGGTGAGTTATATCTGCCTCATGTATGTCGCGTTTTTTGTCGGTATAGCTTCGTTTATCTTTATGATCAACAAGTATCTGCGCAATATCTGCTGGAACACGCAAAACAAAGTTCTTATCTGGACGCGGAATTTTTAACATTTCAAATTCAATATTATCTAACCACACAAAATAACCGTGTCGTTCTTCGGTATTATCAAATTTTGTACCCTGGTGACCCATATTTGCGCCCGTAAAACGATTAGCCAACACAATTTTACCGCTGGCTAAAGCTTTTTTTATAGCATAGCCGGCTTCAAAACGATCCAATGCATAAAATAACGATGCGGTGTATGGCCCAACGTCGTTTAACCCTCCGTAAATACCGTTCAGATATTGTTTTACAAAATGGCTTGACGGCTCATCGTAACGAGGAAAATCAAATGTTTCTACGTTATAGCCCTCTTTTTTTAATTTGTCGGCCAGTAACGCAAATTGGGTACCTTTACCAGAACCATCAGTACCCTCCAGAACAATAAATAATCCGTTAGATTTGATTTCGCTTACCTCCCCACCACCTTTTATAGTTGGTTGCAAGGGGTATTTTAGTCACCTTTTAATCCTTTAATTTTAGCTGGAATCTTACGTTTGTCTTTATAAGCCCTTGGGAGCATTTGCTCCGGTCTCCAGGATTTTATAAGCTGATTTATATCTGTACCCGTCTGATACTTGCCACTAAAACCTTTTTTATGCCCTTCTCCGTAATTGCCTTCTACTTCGCCAGTTTCATGGAATACAGCTTGTCCAATGCGTTCGCCAACAGGTAAAAGAATAGTCTCATTCGAATTAAGATTATAAATTTCAAGAGTTAGTCGGTTTAAATAACCTGGGTCTACCCAGCCGGCATCAAAACACACCGCTACACCGTTTCTGCCCCAGCTGGAACGGCTTTTTAATTCGTAAGCGCCAGGCGGTTTTATGCCAAAAAACTCGTGCGTATGCGCTAAAATTCTTTCACCAGGACGAATAGGAATTACAGGGTGATTTACGGGAATGCCATTAAGTAGCTTGACTCCGTTTTCATCACACCACTTTTTATGAGGGATGGCCTTAATAGCACCCTCAAAGTATCTGTGCACGTCATTTTCGTCAAAAGGATTATATACAGGGTGATCTTTGGAACGTTCGGTTCTGTAATAATAATGTCCGAGCGTTACATCTAAGCTGGCATATGAAATATGCTTTTTATTTAGTGGAATGCATACTATATGCCCGTCTTTAATGGCTTGTTTTATTTGTTTATTACTATAAACTCCCAAAATGTCTCTCCAACCTAATAATTATATTGTACGCAATGTTTTAGTGTTTTGAAAAGACAAAAATACTATATTACAACTATTGTTTTTTGGTGTAGTAATTCTTTTGTAGATGGTAGCTTGATAAATCGTCCAAGACTTTTTTTGTAGCCACATTTAAATCTTCTAAAGAACCGTTACTAATTACTATACTATCTGGCTTTATATTGTCTCTTTCGCGCTCGGTTGGGTCTAGCATATCGTATTGCAAGTGATCAGGGCGGTAGACTTTGATAATTATTCCCCCAGCGCTTCTGAGCGTCGTGGCGTCTTGCGGAAATCTTAAACCGCCAACAATACAGAGCTTAAATCCTTCTTGTTCAGTAATTTTTACACGTCTGCAAATTTCTTTGTACCAAATACTATCATCAACATGCCTCACGAGGTATCCACCCAGCCATTGCAAAAATGGACGATAAGCTTCTTTGTTGTCTTTGGTAATTTTACGCTTAGCAAGCTCTGGGTT
>Ga0172368_10001211_pt1 | contig 36074 bp, 28 predicted proteins | sample Lak11m_FD_114540 | JGI IMG/M metagenome (GOLD analysis project Ga0172368, IMG submission 114540) | Freshwater microbial communities from Kabuno Bay, South-Kivu, Congo - kab_022012_11m | ecosystem: Environmental > Aquatic > Freshwater > Lake | place: Democratic Republic of the Congo: South-Kivu... | reverse complement strand
GTGAAAATTTTCGTCGACCGCCTGCGGCGGAAGACCCGTCTCGCCTACAGCTCGCCGAGGCGGAACAAAGTATCAATTAACAAAATACAAAGTCACAGACTGCGGGAGAAAGAAACGCCGAGAAAGTCATTGGAATCGTCAGGAGTCGGCGAATCCACACCGACACCACCAGAATCGAAACCGCCAACACCGACGAGCCTGCCACCAGAGCCGCGACGCTTAGTCCATGTATATCGATTTGGTAATAATCTTTCGCCAGTAGTTTGAAAATATGCGGTGATATCATAAAGAGCTTCAACTGGGGATTGTCTGCAAAGTTCGGTTAGATTTAATGCTTCCAACATCTCAGCCGCTTTTTTCCAATCTGATTTCATAATTTCAGTAATATTTGCTTTGGCTTTTGTATATTCATCAATTGCTTCTTGATATTGTTTTGGCATTAATTTATCTTTAAAAACCTGATTTTGTAAATACTCAACCAAGGTGTCAGTTTGCTGGAGATAATTTTTGCTAGTCGAGTCAGGAATAATTTCCTTAGAAACCAAAGCCCATTTTGCTTCTGGTTTTTCTTCTTTCCAGAATTTTTCATCTTTATACCAACAATCACTTTTAGGTTTCCCTGTGGATTCATCAACAGAATAAAGGAGTTTTTTGTCATCTTTGACTTTGCCGCTTAAAACATCATTCATTTGTTCCATGGTAATTGGCTGGCGTAAAATGAGCATTTGACCAAGTTCTTTGGCTCGCTCTAATTCCTCGCGGGAAAAAGGTATAGATGGAGTTTCGGCTTCAAGGTCAAAAATACTCTTGACCTCTTCAGGCCCAAGAAAATCTTGACCCAAAATTGTTTTTGCCTCTTTGATTTGTTCTAAAATATCAGGCGAAAGCATAGTTTCTTTACCACGCAGAGCATCTTTAACAGCATCGGGAATTTTTTCACTTGCCATTAGATCCGCCAATTCTTTTTCGGCTTTATCTTTTAAGGCACTTTCTGGATTTATTTTTTCTTCTAATGTTTTTCTTTTAGTCTCAGCAGCAGGAATATAGGCGACATGTTGGATTAATTCTTCGAGTTTTTGCTTATCGGTTTCCAATTCTATTTTGTTGGAATAGTAATATCTTAAGGCGTTTTGAAAAGTCTCATTGACATCACCGTTGTAAAATCTTAAAACAAAATCTCTAACACGTCTTGGCTCCATGCGATCGTCATAAGTAAATGTCTGGGGCTGATCTGCTGCTAATTTTCTAGTTTTCAACATCTCTTTAGCAGCAGCATGAAACTCTTTATATTTAGCAGTTATTTCTTTCATGCCGGGAATTTCTGCTAATCGTTCTCTAGATAGAGCCTCCTGAGGAGAAACCAGAAATGATTCTCTAGACGGCTCTTCGGTTTTGGGTACCAAATTAAATAACGCATCTGTGGAATGAGAAAAAGTCTCGGGTGACAAATCTGTAGTTTCTTTTTGATAAACCCAGCGACGCAGCTGAGCCGGATCAAGTGGCTCTCGGGCAAAATATCCCTTACCAGGAGGATTCATTAAGGCAATAATCTTAGTCCTATGTTTATTAACGGCTACTGTTTCGGAAGCGTCTTCTGACAAAACTACATTTTCGCTCCGCTCTAACGCATCAAGAACTTCGTGCATGCGAATAAGAATATTGGGAGCGGCAGCATTTAACTCGTCAAGAATAATAACCTTGGTTTTGCCCTCTTCTTGTCTTAAGCCAGAAGTTACTTTACCGTCAGCAAAAATATATTCGGGGTCTTCAGGCTTAGCTTTATGCGGATTAGGAATATATCTGCCCATCAGGTCTTCTACGTCAGTGGCACCGTTAAGGTTGCAGTAATGTATTTCCCAGCCAAGTTCAGAGCTCATTTTTCTTACAGTAGTAGTTTTACCGATAGAAGTCCCGCCTTCGACGAGAATCGGATCACCCTGCAGAAAACTTACAGCGATTTTCTTCTGTAATTCCAAAGAAAATTTATCATTAATGTAATCTTGGTATTTGTCTCTTTGAGGGACAAATTCGTCGTTTCGATTTTGCGCTTTAGATAAACGAACGCCTAAATAAGAAATCGAATCAGGAGTTTCTTGGATTGGTTCTTTGCCAAATATTTCCGCGAGAGATTCCTTGATCGCTTGTTCTGTATGTCCTTTTTTCTCTGGTTTTGACTTCTTTTCTGGAGTTAGGGCACTAAATTGTGATTCTCGTTCCATCATAATTTTAACCTTTTAATTTCGATAGACCAAACCAATATTTGATAAAAAATCAAAACCCTTTTTTTGAATTTGGTTTAAATTTTCTGCGGTTGTTAAAAATAATATGGTTGAACCTTGATAATGTGGCAATAGAGTCTCGGTTTTCATTTTTTGATTATCAAATATTTCTACTTGACCAGTAGGATACTGTATTAAAAAATCATAAATATTTTTATCGAAAGTCTTGCTTAGCGTCAGAAAACTCTTGTGGGGATTTTTTATCCGGTTATTTAATGCAAAAATATCTTCTACTTTTTTAAGTCCGGATTTGCCTAGAACTTCTTGGAATTCTTGCAATTCTTGCCCGTCTTTAGCAATTACTAAAGATACTTCTTTCTGCGAGGAAGCAAGATTAAGAAATTTATTCAATTTTTGTCTTAAATTATCGTTCATATCATTTTTATCTTACTAAAATTTATCGTAGTTGGCAATAACTTCTCTAATTAAATCAGCCAATTTTTCTGATAATTCTTTTACTCCTACGTCAGCAATGCTATTTGGGTAATATTCTTCAACATGTTTTGTGTCTCGACCAATGCCAATGCCAATTAATTTTTGATTGGTTTCATTTAGCACTTTATTAACTATTTTATGTAAATCATATTGATCGCTAGAGTGCATTGGCGATTCTTCTGGTTTTCCATCTGACAAAACTATCAGAAATTTTTCTTTAGCTCTTTGTTTAGCCAAATGCTCGGAAGCCTGTTCTAGGGCCCACCCATCATCATTCCATTTTGCCTTTCCAGTATCAGAAAAATCATTCACTTCTTCTAATATCCCTCCCATATTTTCTCTAATTTCTTGGCTCATATTCTCACCGAATTTTTGATATTCATAAATTCGGTCGTTAAATCCAAGAATTTCTGTATTGATTGATAGACGATTTAATACTTCGGAAATAACAATTTTAGCTTTGAAATCCTCTTGGATTTTTTCACCTTGCATGGAACCAGAGAGATCATTAAGCAAGGTTATAGCGTAATCTTTTTCCGAAGGCAGTTCTCTTTTTTGCCAGGCCTTACTTTCAACAGCAGAAATACCTTTAGCCTTCTCTTGTATTCTTCTTTTAATATCTATTCGTTTGCCCGTTTTAAACCCAGACAACCATTTACCTGTACGCCTAGCCACAAATATTTCTCTAAGGTCTTGTTCTAATTTATCAATTATTGGCAAAAGCTCTCGACGATACTTCTCGTAGATATTGAGGTCTTTTTTTAAAGTTTTTTCTATCAAGTCACGATATTTTTTTAACTCTTCTGGCTCATGCCATGTTTTTTTTGGTTCTTTTACTTCTTTTTTTTCTTCGGGCTTGTCTTCAGATTGTTCAGCTTTTTCCCGTCCTTCTTTTTTTTCTGGTTTATCGGATAGTTTTCCCTCTAGTTTTTGATTGAGGTCTTTTTCGAAATTAGAAAGTGATTTTTGGGCTTTACTTTGCAATTCCTTTTTCTTATCTTCCGGCAAAGAATTTAAAAAATCTTTAATTTTTTGTTTTAATTCGGGAGACAAAGAGTCTAAATCAATTGGTTTACCTTCTACACTTTCACTTTCTGGTTTTCCCCCTCCGGTTTTTTCTTTTTCACCAGATTTACTTTTTTCGGTTTTTTGCTCTTGTTTTGTCTCTTCCATAGCCTTTTCTATGGCTTCTTCCAACGCTTTCTGCTCTTCTGGACTTAATTTATCCTTTAATTCTTGAGGTAACCCCTGGCTCTCTCCTTTTGGTTCCTCTATATCCTTCATAAATTCCTGCATATTCTGATCTTCTAAATCTTTATCCACAAGTTTTTTAAATTCTGGCCAGATATATTTATTGTTAATTTCATAAGAAACTTGGGCATATTTTTTAATCATTTCTTCGCCACCGGCCGGATTATCAGCTTCTGCTCGTGAGGGATAACGCCACCAGGAATCTTGGGCGCTAGAAAGGGTACTTTTAACTACTTCTTTTACTTCTTCTGGCAAATTTTCGGAAACTTGAAATTCTTGGTTTTGACGTTCTCGAAACCATTGTTTAATATACTCGAATCCTGCCTGCATAAATCGCGGGGCGTATCCTAATTTAGCTCTAGCTTTTTCTTGAGATTTCTTTTCAAAATCTAAATCTTCTTGATAAGCTAGTTGCATTTGTTCGACAAATTTAGGATAGCTCTCGGCCACAAAATTATTATCTCTGGGATCTTCAATAGCATTCATCATAAAGGAAAATCCTGGCTGCTTCCAGGTTTCTAGGGGGATAAATTCAGTTCGGGAAATTCGTCTGTGTCCGCCTTCATGAGAGATGACAAATCGCAAATAATCCATTGGTTTTTCCAATAGATCTTTAGGATCTATCCTAATTTTATTTTCCTTAAAATCCCAATGCCAACCAGCCCCTGGTTTATTGAGTTCTACAGGGATTCGAAAATCTTTACCAATGAAATGCGCCAGAGAAGAAAGCGTTTGCCTTTTTTGCTCGATCCCTGCCAATTCTTGTTTGGTAAATTCGATCTTTCCTTCTCGTGGCTCATTGGACTCAATTGGATTGTATTGTTCAGGATTAGCCATAATTGCCTCTAATTTCATATTATCCCAGCATCCCTGATTTTGCAATATTAAAATTATAAAAATGAGACAACCCTTTTTATAGTGTCTCATTTGTCTCATTTTCCCTGTTGCCAAAACAGCCAAATACCTATACAATAAGAGGTGTTAAGGGACTTGAAAGGTTCCAGACCGACATGTCCCGCCATTCAAGTATCTAAATTTTTAACTAACAATTATAAAGTTTATACATGTCCTATACAAAAAAGGTTGCGTACAACACCATTGTTCAAATAGCAAGTAAAATAATTGTTACGGCGCTGTCTTTAATTAGTATTGGATATTTAACCCGTTATTTGGGCGTAGCAAATTACGGCGCGTACACAACCATTTTTACATATGTTTCATTTTGGGCAGTGCTCGCTGATTTCGGATTTTTTTGGGTACTAGTTAGGGAAGTTTCAAAACCAGGCTCTGACGGCCCTAAAATTTTTAATAATGTTATAACGCTAAAAATAATTTTTGCAATAATTGTTTTTGTAATCTGTAGTGTTGTTGCGTTTTTAATTCCTCAATATTCTTGGACTATAAAGATCGGCATTTCAATAATTGCTATTAGCTGGTTCTGGAATTCCTTAAATTCTACTTATGTTGGTTTATTTCAATCTCACCTCGAGATGTATAAAAGTGCAATAACCGAAATTATCGGACGTGTTGTTTTACTTTTCGGAGTAATTCTGTTAATTAAGGGCGGCAGATCATTACAGGAAATTCTCTGGGTTTACATTCTGGCTAATTTTGTAAACTTTTATTGTAGTTTATTATGGGGTTCATCTTTAGTTAAATTTAAACCTCGTTTCGATTTTGATTTGTGGAAACTAATCTTAATTGATAGTTTTCCGCTTGCGATTTTGTCTTTTGTTGGGTTAATCCACTTTAAAATTGATACTGTAATTTTATCACTTATTAAGGGAAATTTGGATGTTGGAATTTATGGTGTACCTTATAAAATTTTAGAAATAGTTGTCATGCTTCCTACCATGTTTGTTGGAAATATTTTTCCAATTGTAACCAAGTATTATCACGGCAAGGATCCAAGATTGAATTTGTCGATTCAGCGCTCATTTGATTTTCTGTGTGTTAGCGCATTTCCGGTCGTGACAGGACTAATTGTTCTTGCCTGGCCAATTATTAACTTAATTGCGGGTCAAGAATATTTAACATCATCAACTGTTAGTTTGGGCCTAATAAATTTTCCAGCGCCAAGAATATTAATGATTCTGTCTTTTACAATTGGGCTTACGTTTTTTATCACTATTTTCTCTAATTTGCTTACAGTTATTGGAAAGCAATACAAACAAGTTATACCGATAACTGTTGCTACAGCAATAAACGTTATTTTAAACTTTATTTTAATACCTCGTTATAGTTATTTAGCTGCTGCTCTGGTAAATTGTTTTACAAACACCATAATGCTTATTTGGTGGTATAGATTGACCAAAAAATACCTGCATTTTAATTTAAATTATTTTATTGTTGTAAAATCATTTGGAGCGGCGCTTGTTATGTCGGCTGTTTTGCTTATGTTTAAAAATGCTAATATTGTTATTTTAATTATTCTTGGAGCTGCTTCTTATATTGTTGCCCTTTATTTATTTAAGGGTATTTCTAAAGATGATTTTAAACAGTTGCTGCCAACCTGTGCGGAGGAAAACAATGTCTAAAATAGTATCTGTAATTATTCCGTCACTCGAAAGACAGCCGATTTTATTTAATAGCTTAAGGGATATTGTAAGTCTTAATTATCCTAATTTCGAAGTTATTGTTGTTGATCAAAGCGAAAAAATGATCCCAGGATTTGAAGATTTTATTAAAAAAAATAAGATTAAATACATTACTCCCAAAGAAGTTGGAACATCAAGGGCCAAAAATACTGGCGCAAGCGCGGCTAAAGGCGAAATTATTATATTTTTAGATGATGATGTCAGAATTAAAGACAAAAATTTTATTTCAAATCATGTTAAAAATTATGATGATTCTGGGGTCGGTGGAATTGGCGGCAGAGTATTAATGGATAGCGATAAACCATTAAGTCAAATTAAGGAAGTTGGGAAATTTAAATATTTCGGACTTAAAGAAATTACTAATTTTAATGCTGATTTTAGAGCTGAAATTGACCATGTTTATGGATGTAATCAATCATATAGAAAAAGTGTTTTTGATAAAGTTGGCGGTTTCCAACTTGTTTATGGCGGAAATGCACACCTTGAAGAAGCAGATTTGAGCTTGCGAGTTAAAGAAGCCGGATATAAAATTTACTTTGATCCAAAAGCGGTGCTTGAACACCTGCATGTTCCTTTTGGAGGATGTCGAGCTAAAGACGAATACGAACTCAGATATTGGTTAATTCATAATGCTACGATTTTTTATTTGCGCCATTATAACCATGCGTTATTCCTCTTATATTTTTTAAGACAATATGCGTGGGCAATACTGGCTTTTTTAAAGCGTTGGGACACCAAGATGTTTAAAACAATGACAGGAGCGATATTTGACGGAGTAAAATATTACGAGAAGATAAGTGGGAAGACGTAAGTTGTTAGACGAGAGACGAAAGCATCTAGAAAACTCAAAATTCAAATTTAAAATTTTCCCGCACAAGGCGGGTCCGCTAGGTGCGGATAATTTTAAAACTAACTCACTGAGAACTTATTGATAACTGAAAAATGAGAACCTGTCTCGACTTGGCAATCGAGCCAAGGCGGACTGAAAACTAATTTATATTAAGGATTTTATGAAAATTGGGATTGATGTACAAACAACTTTGGGGCAAAAAACCGGTTTTGGTTTTTATGTAAACAACTTAGTCAAAAATCTTAAAAAAATTGACAAAAAAAACAAATACTCATTTTTTAAACCTGACACAACAAGGGATTTATCTGCACCAAAAAGATTTATTTGGGATCAGTTTGAAATTGTCAAAAAAGCAATGCGAGAAAAAGTGGACATTTTGCATCAACCCACTTTTTCCGCACCAATACTTTATAATAAAAAAGTTATTGTAACTTGTCACGATTTGATAGCATTGTTATATGGCAAAGATATCCCTTTTTGGTCAAGACAATTTTTTGGTCGCTGGATGCCATTTTCATATAAAAAAGCTACAAAAATTATTTGTATTTCCGAAAATACAAAAAAAGACTTGATAAAACTATTAAAAATTAAGCCCGAAAAAATTAAAGTTATTCATTTAGCGGCCGCGGATGAATTCAGACCAATTTCCGATACTAAAAAAATTGAGGAAGTTAAGAAAAAATACAAGATTAACGGAAAATATTTTTTGCATATTGGGACGTTAAATCCCAGAAAAAATTTAGAATTTTTAATTAAGGTTTTTAATGAAATTATTAAATCATTTTCAGAATATAAATTAGTTATTACAGGCAAAAAGGGCTGGTATTTCGAAGGATTATTTAATTTGGTAAAAGATTTAAAACTTTCTGATAAGGTAGTTTTTACTGGTTATATCGAGGATCAAGATGCTCCATATCTTTATAATGGTTCGGAATTGTTCTTATTTCCGTCATTTTATGAAGGATTTGGATTGCCCCCACTTGAAGCAATGAGTTGCGGTATTCCCGTAATTTCGTCAAACACTTCTTCAATGCCGGAAGTAGTTGCTGATGCCGGAATTTTGCTCTCTCCAACTGACCAGGATGCTTGGGTAAAGAGTGCTTTTGCGATACTTAATAATTCTGATTTGCGAGAAATACTATCAAAAAAAGGTTTGGAACAAGCAAAAAATTTTTCCTGGAAAAAGTGTGCCCAAGAGACGCTAAAGGTTTACGAGGAAGTTAATGAGTCTTGAGACGAAAGCAGATAGTTAAAAGTTGAAAGTTAACAGTTTATATTTAATAATTTGGAATAAGTTGTAATACTTAGATGAGAGTAGCAAGACGTAAGTGGTAAGTAATAAGTAGTAAGGATTAAGAATTAAGTAAACTAGGCGAGGGTAGTTAGACGAGAGACGTAAGTGCCTAAAAAATTCAAAATTCAAATTTTTAATTTCTAATTGATGATTTTACTTAAAAATTATGCCATTTGAATTTAAGGAGAATAATGCGAATTGCGATTGATGCATCCAAAGCAATAAATGAAACTGCCGGTGTGGCAAGATACACTAGAGAATTAACTAAAAATCTTATTAATTTATATGAAGAAGATTATTTTTTAGTATTATTCAATTATTTTAAAAATCGAGATGCAAAAAATAAGTTAGTTGATAATCTATTACATGGGGCAAATAATGCAAAACATAAAATTTACCATATACCGGGTGATTTTAAAGAAAAATTACTTAGTTTACCCATATCTGTCTTAAACCCAATCATTAAAAATTATGATATTTATCATGCCCCAGAATTTTTAAGTTTTGATTTTGGGCTTAAAATTCCACAAGTTTTAACTGTGCATGATTTAACTTTTGCTAAATTCCCGTATCATTTGGGAAAGGTTTTGTCAGATAAATATAACAATTTGCAACGTGAAGCCTGTAAAAGAGCATCAGCTATTGTTTGCGTTTCAAAAGCGACTAAAAACGACATAATAAAATATTATAAAATTAATCCAAATAAAATTACTGTAACATATCTTGGCACCGATAAGATTTTTCAACCAGTTAAAGATAAACAAGATTTAGAAAAAATACTTGTTAAAAAATACGATGTTGTCTTTCCATATATTCTTTTTGTTGGTACAATTGAACCAAGAAAGAATTTGGTTAATCTAATAAAAGCATATGATGAGTATGCTTTAAAAAATGAAAAAAAATCACATTTAGTTATAGTTGGAAAAAAAGGATGGAATTCTAAAGAGTTTGATAGGGCGTTAACAAATCTAAAAAACAAAAATTATATTCATATATTTGAAAATATTAGTGATAATGATTTGGTATATTTTTACAGCGGAGCACAAAGTTTTTGTTATCCAAGTTTGTATGAGGGTTTTGGAATCCCAGTTTTGGAGGCAATGTCATATGGGTTACCAATAATTACCTCAAATACATCTTCATTGCCGGAAGTTGGTGGCAATGCTGCATATTATGTTAATCCAGAAAATATTAACAAATTATCACAGGCTATCGAAAAAATATCAAATAATGAAATATTAAGACGTGAAATGTCAAAAAAAAGCCTAGCTCAGTCAAAAAAGTTTTCTTTTGAAAAATGCGCCAAGGAAACATATGATGTATACAAAAAAATTCAAAATTTAAATTTTTAATTTTTAAATATGAAAATTATCAATAAAACAATTTACGCAATTATGATCTTGCTTTTTTGTGCTATTACGGCATATTTGACAGCTACTTATTCCTGGCTAGGATTGTTTGTAGCAATCGCAACCGTTGTTGGTGGCCTACTTTTAGTTTTAATAATAAAAAACCCATTTCTGGGGCTTTTGGGGGTTGTTGCTACTTTACCGTTTGAAAGAATTCCAACAATTGATCTTGGTCCAATTACACTTAAACCCGATCAAGTTTTTGCAGGTCTTGCGATTATTTCCTTTTTGCTTAATATAATTTTTAACAAGGAAAAATTTAAAAAATATTCTATCGGCTGGATTGTTGCAATTTTTGTTTTTTTAACCTTGATTTCGGTGTGTTTTGCGGTTGACACGTCAAGGGCTGTATCGGTATTTATATTTATTGTTTTTATGATTATTGTGAGCTTTATTACTACCAACTTGGTTGATAGAGAAAATAGATTAACTCAATTGATAAAAGTATTATTTATCGTGACTGTATTTATTACTTTATTTGGACTATATCAATTTTTAGGCGATGTTGCGGGTTTACCAGCTGGACTTACTGGATTAAAAGAGGCTTATTCAAAAATTGTACTGGGATTCCCTAGGGTTCAAGCTTTTTCAATGGAGCCTCTTTATTTTGCAAACTTTTTATTTATTCCTTTGGGCATCGCAACTAGCATGTATTTATCTGGAAAAAACAGAATCATTTCAAACAAAAATTTATTAATTTTAATAATCCTAATATTAATTAATATTATTCTTGGTATTTCAAGGGGCGCCTATGTAGCACTAGCATTTTTTGTATTATTATTTATGGTTTTTTATGCTAAAAAAGTTTTTACAATAAGAAATATTTTAGTTACTCTTTTTGGTGTCTTGCTACTTGGATCTTTTTCATATGGTTTTTTAAGCGTATCCAACCCGGATGCTCTTGATAAATTTATTAGTCACGCCAAGGTTGAAGACTATTCAAATGGCGAATCGGTTCAAAAAAGATTAAGGGATTTTGATAGAGCCATCAGTTACTGGCAAGAAAGTCCAATTATTGGTATAGGTCCTGGTAATTATGGAGCGAGATACTTGGATTATCCCGATCATGATGTTGTGACAAACTGGGAGATTGTAAATAATGAATATTTAGAGCTTTTAGTTGAGCACGGCATCCTTGGACTTTTACTTTACATTATTTTGATACTAGTGATATTCGCTAGATCTATTAAAGCATATATAAAGTCAAAAGATGATTTAATAAGGGCGCTAATATTGGGTCTTAACGTGGCCCTTGCGGCAATTTTAGTTCAATATAACTTTTTTTCAACCTTGTATATAATGCATATCTGGTTTTTAATTGGACTTATTGTTGCTATGCAAAATTTGGCATTTAAGGAGCAGGGATGATATATTTTACTTCGCTAATTATTCTATTTCTTCCCAGTTATTTGATTAGATTTTGCATATTTGGGATACCAACGACATTACTTGAAATATTGATTTACGTCGCCTTTATAGTAACATTAATTTTAAAACTAAAATCTAAAAATGAAAAACTACAACCAAAAACTAAGAAAATTATTATTCCAATAATTTTATTTGTAATCTCGGGTATTATTTCAGTCATAATTGCGCCGGATAAAAGAGAGGCGTTAGGCTTGTTTAAGGCATATATTTTTGATCCAATTATATTCTTTTGGTTAGTTATTGTCAGTTTTAAGCAAAATAAAAATTCATTTAAAATTTTGATAAAATCTTTGATTTTATCGGGTACCTTAGTCTCTATCCACGTAATTTGGCAAAAAATTTCCGGTAATATTACTCCCGATGGACGGGTTCTTGGAATTTTTGGGTATAATCCAAATTATCTGGCATTTTATTTGGCTCCTATTTTGGTATTAGTTCATGGACTAGAGATGATGATAATTGACCAATATCAGGAAGCTAATAAGGTAGGCTTCTTTGCCTCACTTAAAATGGTTTATAACAAAATCTGGTTTTATGATATTGTATTTATTTTGATTATAGCTTCTATTTGGTTCTCTGGCTCAAGAGCGGGAATTTTAGCTGTGATTATTGGCTGCGGCGCTTATTATGTTTTAAGATATTGGCAAATTATCGTTAGCAAAAAAATATCTGCTTTTATATTATTTTGTCTCCTTACCTTATCGATTATCATTGGCGCAAAAATGGTTATGCCAGACTGGTCTTTAACCCGTGAAAATGGCGGCAGAATTTCATCATCGAATAATGTCAGATGGGAAATATGGCAGACGACCGTAAAAGATATATTGCCCAGAGGCAACAATTGGCTTTTAGGAGTTGGTTTAGGAAACTACCAAAATTATTTTACTAATTTGACAAAAGACAGGGTAAATTATTCGGAATGGATTTCTCCCCTTGCGTTTACACCACACAATTTATTTTTAAATATTTGGGTTAACCTTGGACTTTTGGGATTGGTATCGTTTGTTTGGATAATCATAATTTTTTTCAAAGCAACAAGCAACAAAGCAACAAGCAACAAGGAGATATATCAATCTAATTATCTTGTCACCTGTCACTTGTTACTTGTTACTACAATGATTACTATTCTTATTCAAGGGTTAGTTGATTCTCCTATATGGAAAAACGATTTGGCAGTAATGTTTTGGCTATTTATTGCTCTAGGATATATTTTACAAAAACACAACGATCAAGCGGAGGGCTAGTGCAAATAAAAATCAAAATTGGAATTTTATCTATTTTGGCTGTGCTTTTAGTGCTTATTATTATTGGTTTAAAAACCAATAATATTTATTCAAATGTTATAATTTCTGGACCAACTAATAACCAAAACAGTTTTAAGTGGGGCGTTGGTATCAATCCATATCCGCTTGAGGAAAAATCACAGGATGTACTCAATGGTGTTATTAAAGACGCAAAAGATTTGGGGGTTGGTTGGGTTCGGCTTAACTGGCCAAGTTATATTAGGGTTGGAGATTGGAAATTCGTTGATAATATTGTAAATAGCATATCAGCAAAAGGCCTTAAAATACTTATGATTTATGAGCCCGACGAAAACAGATTAACTGCTGAAAACAATAATTATGATTATGGATATCAAGACGGTGTATTACTCGCCAAACATTATAAGGAAAAAATCGCTTATTATCAGATGGCAAATGAGCCAGCCAACTTTTGTATTAAAAAGGATTGGCCAGGTGTTTCTGAGGATTCATATGAAACTGATAAATGTAGCATATATTTTAATTGGTTAAAGGGTTTTTCAGACGGGCTCACTGCATCTGATAAAAATGCTAAAAAAATAATTTCTGGACACTGGCTGCATGTCGGATTTATGAAATTAGCAATTTTAGGTGGCGTAAGTTTTGATATTATTGGTTGGGACTGGAATGGTTGGGGAACTGATTTAACAAAAATTAAGTTTAATAATGAGGACTATGATTTAGTTAAACAATTAAAATCTTTTAATAAAGAACTTTGGATAACTGAATCAACTTCTGAAAATGGGAGTTTAGATAGTGAAGAAGCACAAGCAATGTTTTTTAGGGACTTTTTGCCAAATGTATATAACACAAAAGCGTTTTCTGCCATTTTTGCCCTAAGGCTTCACGATGAGGTATCCAAGCAAAATTCAAACAATGCTGGCTGGGGGCTCGTTGGCATTAACAAGAACTCCGAAGGCGTGTGGGAGTTTGCAAATAAAAAACAAGCATATTTTGAGTACAAAAAAATAATTAAAGAGTTCGGCGATTAATAATAATTAATAAGTTTTCGGTTCTAGCTTTTGGCTTTTTTCTTTTTAAGTATAAAAATTGTTATTCCAACCCCTAGAACTAAAATAGCTGAAAGCAAATACCATAGCCAGCTGATTTTGTGCTTTATTATTAAGGCTATTTGAGCTAAAACCTTGATATTACCTTCTTTAATGAGCGTGATATTACTACCCATATCTTCCTTATATATGGTTATTTTATGGGTTCCGGTTTCATTTGGTAGTTTAATTACTGCCTGATATGTTTTATCATCATTTTTTGTCATCCAAAAATACTGTGGTTCACTTTCAATCTTAACAATTATTTTATCAGTATCTGAAACATTGTCTTGCGCTGGCAATTTAATTACATATTCTGCTCCATGAAAGCCTTCAAAATAAATATTTTTATCTATTGTCGGATCGATCTGAACTATATTATCAGTGTCTATTTTATCAATAGTTTTTAAAATGGGGTTAACATATAGGGTCAAATCGGCTTGCTCGAGCTTGCCGCTACCGCTGCTTACAGAAATCAGATACTTGTCGGCCTCCAGAGCTTTAATGGATTTAATCATTTTATTCGTTGCGTCTGGAGAACTTATTTCTAGGCCATTTGTCTTATCTGATACCACGCTCCAATTATCTAAAATTATATCATTATTGTTATCATCTCTTGCACTAAAGGTGAGGTTTGCGATATCAGTAGTGTAAATTTGCGCTTTATTAAGGCTAAAGGTACTATTTTTTAGGGATATTGGTCCAGCTGTAAACGTTGCTTTAATTGTACCAAGTTCCCATGATCCAATCTTAATTTTAAATTCTTTTTCCTCGGCTTTTGTAGAAGAGATTGTAACATCATAATGATCATTGTTTACTAGAGTTGGACTTGAGATTGTGTTTCCTGACCCTGTTGATTCAACGCTGATTTTACCGCTTTTTACTACAGAGTTGCTAGCAGTTTTTAGGGCTATACTCATGGTTATTGCATCATTCCCGTTGGCAGTTGCAGAATTTTTGTCCAATGCAATTGATGATTTTTCTTTTGATATTCCGCTTGATGAGCTTGATGACGATGAGCTGCTAGATGAAGAATTACTAGACGAAGAGGAAGTGCTTGATGCCGTTGCCCCTTCCCAGCTGGTACAATTGGAAACAGAAGCTATTTGAGGAGTATCTGTAAAATTTAATGATTGGCCACATGCGCTGGAAGTAGCTGATCCGTTCATTTTCCAGTAGGCTAGTTTATTACCAAATTTGTAAGCATATAAATCTGCTGATCCATAGATTCCAACCAAATCATCTAAATAAAGAGTTCCGCTAGAAGAGCTACTTTGTCTGTCATAAACAATGCTCGCGAATTTAGCAGGTTGATCAAAAACTCCATTACCTCCCCAGCTGGTTTTTGCAGTGTCATTATTTAAATCGAATTTAAAAAAACTCCAATTAGTGCCAACTTTACCCATATCATATTGAAATGTTTCCCCCTGGCTGTCTTCGAGGCGTAATTTTAAAGTGCTTGTGGCCCCAGTTCCCTTTGCCCAAATTCCTATTCCCGACAAACCGCTATTTAAAGATTTATGAGTTTTCATTTCTGCGATTGCATAGCCGTTTGATTTGGAAAAAGAATAGTCAAATTTCATTCCGGAGCCAGAATGCCCGTCACTAGTTGATAGATTGAGAGTGTATCCGTCACCGTCGGTAATCCAGCTACTTGTGTTATCAAAACTATCAATGGTTTGTTTATCATAAACATAAATTCTTTCTGCGGTACTGGTGTTTTCAAGATTTGGTAAAATGTCTTTATACAAATTGAAAAGCGGCTTTTTGCTTAAACTATTATTGACCATTCCAAAATTTTGATCTGCGTCACGGAACCGATACATTATTACCTTATCTACCTCGCTGATGCTTCTGGCCATAATAAATGATCGAATAACATATTTGGCTTGATTTTCCTCACCAACAGTTGAAGACTCAACGCCAAATTCTGTAAGCCAAACTTGTTTGCTGCCATATCTTTTTGATGCGTTAACAGCAAGTTCAATTGAATTTGTGAAATCGCCAGTATTAAACCTAACTAATTCTGGCGGATCATCGCGGTATGGATGTAGTCCAATTGCATCAAAATAATCCCAGCCCCCAGCAGAGTAAAGACTTGACCAAAAATTATTAGCTTCGGATCGTGCAGTTAATCCCGAAGAAACAACTGTAGCGTCACTATTTATCGTTTTTATTTTATTATATGATCTTTCAAGATAAGGTTTGTAATCTTGTCCACTCATGGCATTGTCGGCTTCATTAAAAATTTCCCAAGCAGAAATTGAAGAATTATACCTGGAAACAACGGCCTCAACATAATTACCCCAATCATCTACAGAAGGAATGCCGCCATCATAGATTAATAGGCCTAGTATTTCGATATTTTTATCATGTATTTTAGAAACGCCTGCATCATAGGGTGCCCAGTCTGTATTTGTGGAGTAAATAAAGGTTTGTCTTGTCCAACTGGCGCCAACTTCGCTCATCATGTCGGCAACAGTTTGTTTTATATTATCTGGTTCGCCAGATAGATATGCACCTATTCCAAAATATCCTGCGTTGGCACTTATTGGTTGCAAAGCGATTAATATTGCTAAAACAAGTTTTAAAAAACAATTATTTTTTTTCACAAGCCTCCATATGTTAGATAATTTTTTTCTTTACAAAAGAGTTTTATAGCCGTAATATTAAATATATAGATCATATTAATTATACCAAAATATATTTATAATCAAAAATGAATGCCACTAAGCCGTTAATTATAATTCCAACTTACAACGAAGCTGATAATATAAAAAAATTAATTGAAGAAATTAATAAGCTAACAATAAAATTTTATATTTTAATTGTTGATGGCCACTCTTTCGATGGAACGCCTAAGATTGTTGGTAATTTGAACAATTTTAACAAGTCAATATTTTTGATAAATCAGACCAAGAAGAACGGTCTTGGCGGCGCCTATAAAGAGGGACTTGCATGGGCGATTAAGCGCGATTTTTCTCACATTATTTCCATGGATGCTGATTTTTCGCACGATCCAAATTATATACCCGTATTATTGAAAAAATGTTTAGGCGGCTATGATATAGTTATTGGTTCAAGGTATATTGAAGGTGGAAAAATTGTCGGCTGGAAGTGGCATCAATATTTAAATAGTAAAATTGCAAATATTGTTTCAAGGTTTTTGCTTGGGCTAAACCCAAAAGATGTAACCGCAGGCTTTAAATGCTATAGCAGAAATTTTATCACATCATTAAACCTTAATAAACTTGTTTCTAGCGGATATGCATTTCAAGTAGAAATGATTTTTTTAGCCCAAGTTGGTAATTTTAAGATTGCAGAAATTCCCATAACTTTTTCGGATAGAAAATTTGGTAAATCTAAAATTTCTGGAGAAATAATCAATTCATCAAAGAGTATATTTATGCTTAGTTTGCGAAGAACAACAATTAAACAGTTTATAAAATTTGCTATCGTTGGCGTAATAAATACTGCAATTGATTGGTTGGTATATTGGGCAATAATCAGCCTGTTTTCTGTAAGCGCCCAGAATTTAAAACAAATTGCAAAGGCCTTTTCTTTTATAGTATCTGCAACCGGCTCATTTATTATGAATCGAAAATGGACTTTTGAGTCAACAAACAAAAAAATTTATATTGAAGCCTCCAAATTTTTTATAATCTCGATTTTTGGTTTATTTGCAAACAATGTTATTTTTTATTTTGTTACTGCAAAGCTTAAATTTAGTGATATTATAGGTTTGATTTTTGCAACGGCACTAATTATGTTTTGGAATTTTTTTGCAAACAAATATTGGACATTTAAAAATGTTGGAGACAATTTATGAAAATAGCAATTGACGCTAGAATGTACCACTCATCGCACGCTGGGATTGGGCGCTATACCAGAGCTCTAGTTAGAGAACTTGCGAGCCTTGATAAGACTAATGATTACACAATAATTTTAACAAAAAAAGACACAGAAGAATATGATATTAAAAATAAAAATTTTAAGACTATTATTGTCGATTTTATTCATTTCACGTTCGCAGAACAAACAAAATTATATAAAATCTTAAATAAAGAAAATTTTGATTTAGTCCATTTTACTAATTTCAACCACCCAATTTTTTTCAAAGGGAAATTTGTTGTTACAATGCACGATTTGACATTGATGCTTTTCCCGTCAGGACGTCAAAAATCGTTTATTAAGCAATTAGTATTTAAGAAAGTATTAAAAAATGCAGTTAATAAGGCTAAAAAGATAATTGCAATTTCCAAGGCAACTAAGAACGATTTGGTTAAATATCTGGACGCTGACAGAACTAAGATCGATGTGATTTATGAGGGAGTGGATCCTGAATACCTCCCAAACGAAAAACTAAAATCTAAAAACTCAAAATTATTGAATAATTATAAAATTACTAAACCTTATATTCTCTTTGTTAGTCAATGGCGGCCGCACAAGGGTTTGCCCGATTTAATTCGTGCATTTGAGATTTTAAAGCGTGATAATAAATACAAGGATTTAAAATTGGTTATTACTGGAAAACCAGACAAAGGATTTCCAGATTTACCTCGTTCTATAGATAGCTCTCTAATCAGAAAAGATATAATTACCACGGGGTTTGTTCCCGATGAAGACCTGCCAATAATCTATAATCATGCCAGCGTTTTTGTCTTTCCCTCGCATTATGAAGGATTCGGTTTAACTCCGCTTGAAGCAATGGCTTGCGGCGCGCCAGTTGTTTCATCAAACTTATCCTGTATGCCGGAAATTTTAGGAGATGCCGCACTCTATTTTAATCCGAATAATCATAAAGAAATGGCAGAAAAGATTAACCAGATACTGTCTTCAAATGAAAAACGAGAAGCTCTGGTTGCTGCGGGTTTTTTACGGGTAAAAAAGTATTCTTGGGAAAAGATGGCAAAAGAAACATTAAAGATTTACGAACAAATAATAAAAAATAAACAACAATAATAATACCTAAATAATACCTACGGACCTTAACAACTGAGGAGGACAGCAAATGAGTAGTTTGCAAAAGATGTTGTTCCCATCACAACAGGTATTTGTTCCTTCTTGTGAAGATTTGATATTGGGGCGAGATTATAAAAATCTTTCAAAGGAGAAAAATCCAAATGCAGGCAAACAATAGTTTTAAAACCCTAATTACTAACAGTTTTATTTTTTTAGTTTTTCCGGCTAGCATGATACATTATGGTGAAATTTATCTTACTTTGGACGTTGATCTTTCAAGGATTGATTTTAAGATTTTGGGTCTGTCTCAAAGAGTTTGGAGCACAAAAACAGATGCGATATTTCCGCCATGGAAAGATAAGCTTGAGAAATTGGTCAAGGGAGTGGTATAAAATGGGATTGAGAAGAAATAAAGGCTACAGGAGAATACTCAGAAAATCATCAGAAGGCCTAATCCATGCTCCAATTGTTGAGCCTCCGATCGTAGAAAGTTCTTCATCTCTTTCGGATTCTTATATGTCCAAGTGGACATGTGCCCACGCCTTGCCCCGTGATGGTTCATTGGCGAAATCAATGTGTGTTGGCATGCTTAAGTTAGATTTGCATGAAAGTGAAGAATAAGAATTATTTGAAAACTCACCATTGTTGGGCGGTCGCTACGGCGACCGTTTGTTCGTTAACCCGAACAATAAAGTCGAATCGTTATCTAGTATCAGCCATAGGTGAAGTCGAACTGGTTGACAAAAAACTGATTTAAGGGTAAATTTAAAATAAATAATAAGATAATTGCTATCATAAACCTTTGCATAAATTTGCATGGATAGTGTTTACAAATATTAGTAAACACGACTTATGATAGTGCTTTTACTGGAGTAATTTATGGAAAATCAAGCGTTGTGGCTTGCTTTGGGTGCAGCAATTCTTGCTGTAGCGTATGGCTTGGCACTTGTAATGTGGGTTTTAAAAAAACCAGTTGGTTCTAAAAAAATGACAGATATTGCTCAAGCAATTCAAGAAGGCGCCTCGGCATTTTTGAATAGACAATACAAAACAGTTGCGTTTGTCGCAACGATATTATTTATTGTGATTGGTTTTGGTCTTGGCTGGAATTCCGCAATTGGATTTATAATTGGGGCACTTCTTTCAGCGCTCGCGGGATACATAGGAATGTACGTATCGGTTAGAGCAAATGCAAGAACTACTGAAGCCGCAAAAAACGGGTTAGCTAAAGCCCTTGATTTAGCTTTTAAGGCAGGATCGGTTACCGGATTTATGGTTGCCGGGCTTGGTCTTCTTGGCGTCGTTACCTTCTATTGGGTGACAAAAGATGTAAAAGCATTAATAGGCTTAGGTTTCGGAGGTTCATTAATTTCTGTTTTCGCGAGACTTGGCGGTGGAATTTATACAAAAGCTGCTGATGTTGGAACAGATATGGTTGGCAAAGTTGAAGCCGGAATTCCCGAAGACAGTCCAAAAAACCCTGGCGTTATTGCCGACCTTGTTGGCGATAATGTTGGAGATTGCGCAGGTATGGCAGCGGATCTTTTTGAAACTTATGCTGTTACATCTATTGCTACAATGCTTTTGGGTTCATTAATATTTAAAGATGCTGTAAATTCAATTCTATTTCCATTGGTGCTTGGAGCAGTTGCAATTATCGCATCAATTATTGGGACTTTCTTTGTTAAAATTTCAAAGTCAAAGGAAAAAGATAAATCAGACAGAATTATGGGCGCATTGTACAAAGGTCTAGTTGCCTCGGCAATACTTGCTGCAATTGGTTTTTGGTTTGTAACCAAATGGTTAATGACAGACAATGGATTATATTCTGTTACTAACCTTTATTATTGTTCCCTGGTTGGCTTGGTCGTGACTGCTGGAATGGTATTAATTACAGAATATTTCACCTCGACTAAATATAGCCCAGTTCAATCAATAGCAAAAGCATCTCAAAGCGGGCATGGCACAAATGTCATTGCTGGGCTTGCAGTATCTCTAAAATCAACAGCCCTTCCAATACTGCTAATATGCTCTGCTATTTGGGCAAGTTTTTCATTTGCAGGAATTTACGGAATTGCAGTTTCTAGTTTTGCTATGCTTGCGATGACTGCAATTATTGTTGCGATTGATTCATATGGTCCAATTACGGATAATGCCGGAGGAATTGCTGAGATGGCAGAACTTTCAAAAGACGTTAGGGACGTTACAGATCCACTTGATGCGGTTGGCAACACTACAAAAGCTGTTACAAAAGGCTATGCCATTGCCTCTGCTGGACTTGCCGCATTAGTACTTTTTGCTTCTTATGTTCAGGATTTGGAACATTTAACCGGCAAAGTTGAGGCATTCTCGCTTTCTGATCCAAAAGTATTGATAGGGTTATTTATTGGTGGGCTTCTGCCATTTATATTCGCTAGCCTTGCAATGGAATCGGTAGGAATCGCCGCAATGGCAGTGGTTGTTGAAGTTAGAAGACAGTTTAAGGTAATCAAGGGAATTATGGAAGGTAAGACTAAGCCCGACTATTCCAAAGCAGTTGATATTGTAACTAAATCAGCTTTAAAGCAAATGATAGTACCTGCACTTATTCCAATTGTTGCTCCAATTTTAGTTGGATTATTACTCGGGCCCGTTGCGCTTGGAGGATTACTTGTTGGAACAATTGTTACAGGATTTTTTGTTGCTGTTTCCATGACTTCTGGCGGCGCCGCGTGGGATAATGCTAAAAAATATATTGAGCTAGGTAATTTTGGTGGAAAAGGATCTGAGGCTCACAAGGCTGCTGTAACCGGAGATACTGTTGGCGATCCATACAAGGACACTGCTGGCCCGGCGATTAATCCGATGATCAAAATTATTAATATTGTAGCGCTACTGATAATAGCATTGATTATTTAAAAATCTCTATCGCAGAATTTATACACTGAATTGCGCAGAAATTTTCTGCAATCTTCTGTGGACATTTTCCGCGATAGTATTTACATTATAAATTTTATGTCTAAACTTAATTACCAACTAATTGCGGTTGTTGATAGATTTGAAGACGGTCAAGCTGTTTGTAAATTTGAATTTTCCTCAAATAATCTAAAAGAATTGGTTATTCCCAGGCGATATTTACCAAAAGATATTAGCGAAGGTGCTGTACTCCATTTTGAAGTTTATAATGATAAAGAGTCATCCGAAAGACGAAAAAATTTAGCAAGACAGGTTTTGGAAGAAATATTAAAGGCGGATTAGAAAATATAATGTTAAATCAAGACAAGCAAGATTCTAAAAACCTATATATATTAGGTAAAATTAGAGGTCCATTTATTAAATTGGGGTTTTTTATTGCCACCCTTATCATTTTTTATTTGCTTTATTCTATCTCATATGCAAATAGAATTTATCCAAATACTAAAATTGGATCCATTAATTTTGGCGGGCTTACTAAAGAAAAGGCCACTGCCCTCTTGAATCAAAAAATAAAAGAAAATAAAGGTCAAAATATCGAGCTTGTTTTAGATAACAAAAAAGAGAAAATTTTATATAGTGATTTAAAAATTCAATATGATCCAGAAAGAACTGTCGATGTATTATTTAATTGGACTCATCGAAAATCAATTGTTGAGAATATCAAACAGAGGCTTTTGATTTTAGCTAAACCCAAAATCTTTGTTAGTTTTTATTCTTATGATAAAAACTATCTGGACAAGAAAATTAATCTTGTGAAAAATAACTTAGAGCGTAGGGTAATTGATGCATCGATTATTGTTGAAAATGGTAGAGCCGAAATTACAAATGAGCAAACTGGGAAATCAATTAATGATGAAGATTTTATTGTTGAGTTATTACAGCAAATAGGATATTTGGAAAACATAAACAATTTCAATTTACAAATCTCAAATGTTTCTCCAATTTTATTCTCGAAAGACTTAAGTATCGACAAAGAAAACATTGACAAAATAATTGATAGAAAAATTACTTTAAAATCTTCAGTTGGCGAATATACTCTTGATAGTTATATTATTGGCGATTGGCTTGATTTCGGGGCAGTTTATAATAAAGATTTAAATAGATATTATCTATTTTATGAGTTTAATCAGGATAAAATTAGGCAATATTTTAAGGACTTAGCCAAAAAAATAAATAAAGATCCAGTGGATGCAAAACTTACTGTGTCAAATGGAAAAGTAACTACATTTCAAGATTCTCAAACTGGAATAAGTCTTAATGAGGTAAAATCACTGACAACCCTAGAAGAGAATCTATCAAATATCATTTTAAGTTTAAATAGCTCTGCCAATAACTTAATTGATACTGTAGAAATAACTGTTGATGTGACCAGCCCAGCAATTACAGGAAGTCAAATAGAAAATTTAGGATTAAAAGAGTTGATTAGTACCGGAAAGACTAATTTTAAAGGTAGTCCAGAAAATAGAAAAAGTAACATTAAAATTGGCGCAGAAATAATAAATGGAAGTCTTATTAAACAGGGAGATACTTTTTCATTTTTAAACACTTTGGGTGAAATCTCTGAGTCCCGCGGTTTTAAAAAAGAATTAGTAATTAAGGCTGACAAAACCGAACCGGAGGTTGGAGGTGGGCTGTGCCAAGTTTCTACAACAGTTTTCCGAGCAGCACTGAACGCTGGCCTTAAAATTACAGAACGAACCAATCATAAATATAGAGTTAGTTATTATGAGCCACCAGTTGGACTTGATGCGACAATATATGATCCAGCCCCAGATCTTAAGTTTTTAAATGATACGCCAGGTTATATTTTGATTCAAGCGCGAGTGGAAGGAACTAATTTGATTTTTGATTTTTATGGAACCAAAGATGGTCGAGATGTAACAATTTCGACGCCAGAATTATATGATTATGTTAATCCAGCTGACCCAGTTTATATTGATGACCCAACCTTAGCACCTGGCGAAGAAAAATATAAAGAAAAGGCCCACCAAGGCGTTAAAGCAAGGGTTACCTATACTGTTAAAAAAAACGGGGTTGAATTTATAAAACAAACCTTTAATTCAACCTATGTTCCATGGCAAGCTGTAATTTTACGAGGTCCAGCAATCCCGGAATCCTCCAATCAAACTGTTTCAAAGCCATTACCAGTTGAAGCTTTGACGCCAACGCCAACCTCGAGCCCTACACCGGAGTTAACCCCAACGCCTACTTCAACCCCAACGCCTACCCCATCAGAGGTCCCTACTCCCTCACCGAGCCTAACATCAACCTGAGGCACAAAACTTCAAATATTAATTTAAAAACGAATTCAAATCTCAAACTAATTATCGTAAAAAATCGCATCGATATAGCCGGTTGTATTTTGAGATTCGCCTGTAAAATCAAAAGAATTATAGACCGATGAATTAACGTGTGTTGCGCCGATTTTTTTTGCAAACATAATTGCAAATTTTACTGACATAGGTGAATCAACATGATTTATGTCTAGATTATCAAATTCTAAATTATTTATCATATTTTGACTTTCCTTGTCAATTTTTGTTGCAATCTCAAATGTTCGATAATGTGAAAAATCAACGCTAACTACAATCGTTGTTTCATCTTTATAACCATAAAAAAATTGAACTAATTTTTCAATATCACTAAGTTTCGCCGAAGAAGAAATTGCAAGGGGGATTATTGTTGCATCCGGGTATAGATATTTTATAAAAATAGTTTGAACTTTTATAGAGTGTTCGTTTTCCAGACAACTATCGTCGCTACTAGCGTAACCCTTAATTAATTCGTTAATTATTATGTTATTTGCATTGATTTTCCCAAATGGGGTTAAATAAGGTTTTAGCGTTGTTGTGATGGGTTTCGCGCATTTGTCAAAGTGATCTGGCCCAATGATAACAAAAGTGTTTCTTGGACCATTAGAACTGTAAATATTGCCATACAAACTAACTATTGCATCCATGGCCGTTGGCAAGTGATGTGAAGTAATGCCTATTTGGCTTATTTTTGACGTTTTTCCTGTGGTAGCCTGAGGATTTAGAGTTAATTTTATTGCTTCCATCTTTTTAGAAATTAGCGCCTTTAAGTCGTCTGAACCAGATGTAAACATTTGTGCGTTAGAATCGGGTATGTTTGTGCCTACACCAGAATATTTATAAATAAAATATCCAGTTGTAATAACTAAAATTAAAGCAATTAGAACTTTATACTTTTTCATTTATTATTTAATTTCAATGCTAGCCGGGCTTGAAACTGTAATACTATCAAGGTTTTCTAGAGATTGCAATTGTGCTCTATCCGCGGTGTAACTACCTTTGGAAACAACTCTCGCATAATAACTAATAGTTTTTTGTTCACATTGCCCTAGCGAATTATTAATTGAAAAATATACAGAATTTCCAATAATTTTATTTGGGTACCATGCTTGGTCACATGCACTGCCAAAGTAATAATTGCTGCTTGTTTGAGTGACTGGTTTTAACCCACTTGGTAAATAATCAACAAGCTGGTAGCTTCCAATTAGTGCATTATGCGAAAAACTTGGTGTAAGTCTTACCAACACTAAATCCCCTTCGTTAAAGGAATTTGTTGATTTCCCATTTACAAGATATTCTCGGGATAAACTAATTCTAGAATCTTTTTCTAACGACTCAACATCCGTTGCTTTTTCATAGGTACTTAGCATAACTACTTTTCCAGTAACATTTGAAAACTTTATTTTATCTACATCGTCACCGGATAATTTTAATAGATACGATTTACCATTATCAAGAGATACATCTTGAGTTTTTTCACCAATTGTATAGCCAAAACTAATCTTTTCTAATTGATTAGCATGCTCAAGTTCGGACTTAATTATTGCAATTTTTTCTAGAATATTTAGATCTTTTTCGGGGGCATTTTTATTAATATGATTAAAAAGTGACCATGCGTCTTTTTTGATTTCTAGATACGATGCCAACATGCCTACTGTAGAATTTAGCTTTTCAAATTTGGTATTATCTTTAATATTTTTCAACCACGCTTCATTGCCCTTAAAATATATTGAATCTTCAATATATTTTATGTATAGCTCCCTGGCTTGTTCTTTAGCGCCAATTTTAGCATACGCAAGCGCCAGATATATTTTGTCTTCAACACCCATATCCTTTAGATTATTTTCATTGACATAATTAATTTTTCCAAGCACTGGTTCGCCTAAACTTGCAAGCCCATAAAGCGAAAGCGCAACCCTATGAAGATCGGTTTTATTGTCGGCTAAAGTTCGATTAAAATAGTTTATTAATCTATCTTTAAACACGATTTCATTTGCAACATCTGCGGATTTCGCGCTTAGCTCTAAATCAGCTTCTCCATATCCAAATTGGGCCAATCCATCGCCAATATTATATCCGTACAAATCTGGAATTTCGGTATTAATTTCCTCTGAGTAGTATTTTTTTAATAAAATTGTTGCAAGGTAGTTTGTAATTGTTTGATCTAAGCGATTTCCCGATGAAAATGAAAGACTGGCAAGTGAATTATAAAATTTGCCCAGAACACTGTCGGTGAAAATTAAATTAGTATATCCGTCGGCATTCTTAGCAATATTTGTTGTATTAGTAGTTAAATCATAACTCGTTGATTTGAGAGTTTTAAAATAGCTTTCAACTACATTAATCTTTTTTAATATCGAATCACTATATGATCCTTGCGAAGCGGTTATTTGGATTTCATTAAGTCCTGCTGGTAGTTTACCTAATTCAAAGTAAACCGTGTTGTCTTTAGATTTTTGAGTTTTATTAATTCCCGCGCTATTAACATTTACCAGAAATTCAGTTTCTTGTCCTTCTTGATAAGCATTTCCGGAAACTCGTAATTTCATTGTTACGCTATCATTTAATAAATATGAATCATTTGCGGTTGAATCGACAAAAAATGGCATACTTGTTGAAATATTTTTTACGGATTCACCGGCTTTTAATGAATCAGTAGCAAATGCCTTTGCTGACGTTCTCCACGATGTAATGCTGTCGGGAAGCACAAAAGTAACATTTGCCTTGCCGTCGTTTCCGGTCTGAACAGTTTGAAAAGTTGCAATGTCTGGGAAATCAGTCCTGTATCCGCCGCCTTTTTCTGCATTATGGACATAGTAATTTCCAGCAATGTATGTGTGATAATTATTAACTACAATATTATAAACTTCTGTTTTGGTTTGACCGACCGACTTTATGGAATAAATTGCTTCAATTTGCCCCTTTGAGTTTATTAGCTTATCTCCGACTTTTGCATTTCCCGCATAATCCCATTTGCTATTTAAATATATTTTATGTTCCGGAGTAATTTTTAGATTGTCATTGATTATTAAATAATCGCTTACTAAATGTTTTGAAATTCCTTGAACTACTGCCGGAACGAGCTTTTTTGAATTGGAATTATCAAAAGTCAAAATTTTGTCACCAACTCTAACTTTTTCAATGACAAGACTAGAATTATCTGCCATTAAAACCGGTGTCCCCGCTACAAAGCAGCCACCTTTTTCCGCACCCATACTATTTACATAGCTGAAGTCTGACGCCCCAGACACCAGGCTGGTATAAATATTGCTGTAAAGTGAATCGATAATTTTTTGCTTAAATTGTTCGGGCAAAATATGAAATATCGCTTCGTCTACTGACGAAATATTAACCTCAGAGGAAACCGGTTTATTGTTGGTATCTTTTACTAAAATATTTAAATTAACAGTATCCTTCGGTTTATAGCTTTCCTTGTCAGCGTTAATTTCAACATTTAAATTTTTGTCATATTTTTTAAAACTCGCATTAAAATCATCACTTTCTTTAAAGCCATTTGGGCCAAGCACAACAGCACGATACCTGACATTCGGCGCAAAGTCGTTTTTAAATTCTTCTTGGTGTGTTAGACCAGATTTCAAACTGATATTATCAATACTGTTTTGGTATCTAATAAACATCACTTTGCTATTTGCCTGTTTTTCACCCTTGGTTATATCGACAGCTAAATTGACTTTTTCATCAGTTGAAAATTCGACTTTGCCATCAGAGTTTTTAAGATTGATAATGAAATCATCAGTACTATAATATGGCGAGGAATATACATAAAGCGCTTGATAACTATTTCTTCCATTGTCAGATGCTACTGAGAATATAGCTTTATACTGTATGTCAATCTGGTTTTGCAGAGTTTTATCAAATGACCAATTTCCGTTTTTGTCAGTTGTTCCGGAAATTTCATCAATTGATTGTTCCTGACTATTATATTTATATGTTTTTTGGTTTGTCTTAGAAATATAGTCATAATATTCGCCAGTTTCCTCTTTTGTATAAGTGACTTTTATTACTTGGGCCGTTACTTTTTTCCCAGATGCTGGGTCACCAATATATTCATTTCTCCAATAATCAGAGTTATCCTCGATGGTTTTAGTTAAATCAAGATTATTTGCTTTAATGCTAAAATGATAATTATCAGTGGAATTTAGTGTTTGATTTGATGATAGATAGATATCTGGGCCAAATATTAAAACACTTCCTACCCCATTAATTTCACCCTCTTCTGCAAGTTTCGGAGTAAATGTGACCTCAAAATTTTTTGGCCAATAATCATCAATTTTTTCATTATATTCTGGGGTTAATTCTAGACTTCCCTCACCTTTATTATTAAGCGCAAGTTCGCCGCTAAATTGTTTACTGCCCCAATAATAGTAATATTTTAACGCCAGATTTTCTACAGGAGTTCCTTCAAAAAAACTTGCTTTAACGCCAAAACTTAGTTTTTCTCCAGCATATGCATTGGTTTTAGATGGTGAAACTGATATTTGATAGGCTGGCTTAGAATAACTTAATATTTCAATTGTAGACCTGGAAACAATTTTGCCATCAATAGATGCAATTAGCGAATAACTGCCTGGGCCAATACCCTTATAAGAAAATTCTCCTTGAATTGTATCAAATTGTGAAACAAGTACATCTTGTTCGGCCAATGATTTAGTGTTGATGCCAAGTGAATCAAACCAACCATCATAGATTCCAACAGTAATTTTCTTCTGTCTTAAGTTGCTATCTCTTCCTTTTACGATTCCCCAAAATCTTACAGTATCGGACAATTTGTAAACACTTTTATCCGATGAAAGATAATTCCAATATTCACTTCCTTTTTCATAAGAGTTATCAGTGATTATAAATTGTGGATTGTAGCCAGACTTTTCTGCTTTAAAATATTTTAATTCGTTAGCAGCATTTTGGTTATAATCTGTTTCAACGTGTTTTAAATCTTCAGGAGTTGAAAATTCTAGCACTCCATCGCTATTAGTTGTGCCAACTTTTTTGTCAGCATACGAAACAGAAAAACCAGAAGCTGGTTCTTGTTTCTGAAAATCTTCTAGCCAAACAACGCTTTTGTCGTTTGAAACAGAAAAATAATTAGCAAGCGGTGAGCTTTCAACCCAAACCGGCCTATGCTTTCCGGCTAATGTCGCATCTATTAAATAGTATCCTGCTTCGAGGTTTTGCGGTAATTGAACATATTTTGAGGAATTTAGGTTTAGTAATGTTGGTTTGAATTCAAATAATTTTTGTTCATCTGTTGTATTAAAATACCCAGTTTCCGAGTTATTATACAGGCTCCAATAAATTTTATCGTAATTAGCTTTATAGTCTTTATAGCTTGAAATAAATTTATCGGCGTTTGCAAATTTGTAAACGCTTATATTCAAATCGTTATCATCAACATTATACGAATAATATTCTATTGTAACTGGCCTGGTTGGCAAATATCCAATAAAGTCAGTTGGAAATCTATAATAAGAAGATGAAGGATTTTCAATATCAGAATTATTCGTTTCGAATGAAATTTTATAATCATCTTTTAATGCGTCATGGCTCGATTGATCTTCTAGCCCTTTTTTAATTGTTACATCATAAATTTGGCCTTTATTAAGGCTTTTTGGAACGAAAACCAGAGTATCATTATTTAATTCTAACCTTCCATCAACTTCAGGAGAAATAGAAAAATAGTCTTTGGCATTACTAAAATTTAAATTGTCGCGATTGAATTTTATTTCAATCCCGGAGTTTGTCGGAACAGTAGTAGCTTTATTAGCTGGAATGGTTTGAATAATTTGAAATTCTGCCTTGGTTTGAAATGCCCAGCTATATTCGTGGTCGCTAAAATCAGACTTGGTTACAGATATCTTGTAAATTTTATTAGTTTTTAGAGTATCTTTTGGCTTAATTTCAAAATCGCCAGAAATTAATGATTTATTAATAGAAAAATCTATTTGCGGTTCAATTTTAATTAGATTCTTTATTTTTTCAGTACTAATTTCCGAGTTTGATTTTAAGGTAAAGCTTGTTGAAGTCTCAATACCTGTTGGATCGGATTTGTCAGCAGTTAAACTAAAAGCTTCAGTAATTGTGGGCTTTCTAAAATTTTGCCATGAATAACCCGCTGCCAAAACAATAATTCCTATGGTGAGACAAATAAATGCTAGTTTTTTCCATGGAGTTTTTTTTGTTGATTTTTGATGTACTTCAAAAAAATCCGTTTCGCTTGAATCGTTTTTAATTTGATCCATATTTTCTCCTGTTCCTGTTATTAAATAAACAGGACATCCGTCAAATAGTTAATCCTAAATAAATGACGGCGAGCTTATTAGTTTTATCTAAATATATTTTAACATTTGTAAATAAATACTTAAAGAGTAAGCCTTCTTTCCCTTGTAAAAATATTTTTGATTTTGTATGATAAAGAATGCAAACAATACGGAGGCAATTTATGAAAATTAATAGACAAATTTTGAGGGGGTATGACATTAGGGGCGAAGTTGGCAAGGACATAAATGCCGAGATTGTCAGACATTTTGGCAAGGCTTACGGAACTTATGTTTTGAATAAACTTGGATCTCAAAAAGTAATTATTGGATGCGATTGTCGCTTAACAAGCGAAGAGTATAAGGTAGCATTTATTGAAGGAGTAAATTCAACTGGCCTTAATGTAATCGACATAGGCTTAGTTTTAGTTGGTCACATTTATTGGTCACAATATCATTTTAAAACTCCGGCAGCAGCCATGATTACCGCCTCTCATAATCCAAAAGAGTTTAATGGCATAAAAATGAGCAATAATTATTCAGAGGCTATGGTAAAAGATGAATTAAATGAGCTAACAGATATTGTTGAAAATGAACAATATATTAAATCAGATAAAATTGGGTCCGTAGAAGAGATCAATATATATAAAATTTATAATGAGGATCTAACTAAGAGATTTAATATCAGAAAATTCAAAGTTGTAGTTGATCCAAGTTGCTCAACAGCCGGGGCCATTGTTCCGGATTTATTAAGACTTGCTGGCTGCGAGGTTATTGAAAGTAATTGTAATTTAGATGGATCATTTCCACTGGGGGTAGCGGATCCTACTGAAGAAATTGTAGCAAAACGGCTAGCCAAAAAAGTTATGGAAGAAAAAGCTGATTTAGGTTTTTCTTACGACAGTGATGGCGATCGAATGGGTATTGTTGATGAAAAGGGTACCATTATTTGGAATGATGTGCTAGTGGCACTTTTTGCGGTTGGAGTTTTAAGTCGTCATCCTGGCGCTAAAATCATGTATAATACACTATGCTCAAAATTAGTAGCAGAAACTATCAATAAATACGGTGGCGTGCCATTTATGTGGCGCACTGGCCATGGATTTTTAAAGAAAAAAAACCAAGAAGTTAGAGCTGCTTTTATTGGCGAGCTTTCTGGCCACTTCTTCTTTTCTGCTGATTTTTATAATCACGATGATGGCTGTTATGCCAGTTTGGCGCTTCTTGATTATTTAACTAAAACTAATCAATCGCTTAACCAAGCGTTATCAGCCCTACCACAATATATTTCCAGTCCGGAAATCAAACTTTATTGCCCCGACGATAAAAAAGTCCAATTAATGGAAAAACTTTCACCTATTTTAAAGCAAGATTATCCGGACGCTGAAGTTGTTGACGACGAGCGAGCTGGCGATGGGGTGCGCTTGGAGCTAGCTGATAGCATGTTTGTAATTCGTTATTCGCAAAACGGGCCATATATTACTATTAAGTTTGAGGCTAAAACCCAAGAGCAATATGAAAAATTAAAGAAATATATTCGTGAATTACTGCAAAAATTTTCTGAAGTTGATTGGAAGAACGAGATCAGGACAAATGTTGAAAGTTTATTAAAATAAATATTTTATTTACCAAGTAAAGATAATAAGGGGGTCTGAACATTGAAAATCTATTTTCTGAAAGTAGCTATTCTTTTGTTATTTTCCTTGATGATAATGACTTCTTGCCAGATTACACCAGGAAATTCAGTTGCGTCTTCTACGGGGGCTGTTCCAAGCTCCCCAGCATCAGTTTTAGAAAATGTTTCTTTAATAATTCTTAACGAGGAGAAAGACCCAATTTTTGACGGCGGCAAGCCGTTTATAATTAATATTTCAAAAGTTGTCAGCCCAGACGTTATATTTAGAACTTTGCCAACAGATTGTGATGGAAGATGTGAATTTATTGATGTTCCCAAAGGCGAATATATTGTTTCTATTGATGACAAAACTTGGGAAGTTGCATCAGCATGTTACATTTTAAACGGGCAAAAATATGATAAAGATAAAAGTGATATGAGGGTTCCCTCATCAAAAGACGGTGAAAATGAGCACACTTATTATTTAAGAAAAAAACAATAGCTAACCATTAAAACCAAATGACTCAAAAAAGTCCAAAGGCACCCCGCGGTGTCTTTTTGCATCCTTTGCACCCCTTGCCAAATGCAGAGAGAGAGAGAGTAATATTTAAGTTGGAAGAATAATAAATAATTATTAGAAGAAAGGAGAAAGTATGGAAGGTGAAAAACACGAAAAATTAGAGAATCCTTTAGATGTTGATTCAAACACAGAGGTACAGTATGAATCGATCGAAGAATTTAAAAAAAGAGTAGAAGAAAGTACTGGTGTAAAATTTGATGAAATTCCAGTTGGGGAAAAAGATGATTTAATTGGTGGTCATATTTTCTGTAAGCGTGGCGAAGTTTATGTAGTTGGGGTAGATCAATATCCAGATGAAGATTCGAAAACTGGCGAGCAACTTTTTAAGGAGTTTAAAGTCGTAGATTTATCAGAGCCAATTGGGGGGTAAAAGCATATAAATTTAAAGTTATCAATCTCTCTAAAGAATAATTTGGAGCTTCTATGAACGAAAAATTAAGTGGTACATACGACAATAACCTAGATTTACCAGGCGAATCAAAAGATATTGAAAATACTTCTGAGCTTCCTGGAAAATCTGAATATAATGAGATTAAGGTTGGTGATGGATATTTTGAAATTAGAACTCGTTCAAAAACATATAATGTTTTTGAATCTTATCCAGAATTAGGGCAACATATAAATTCGGTTGATGTATATACAATTCCAACTGGTCGGTCTTACGGCGAAGTTGTTGTTATTGGGATTTTCCCGGCTCACGATATGATATTGTCTATCCCTGACAGATTTAAATATATTCCGCATAGACCAGATACGAGATTTGATAAAAAATTACCTGAAAACCAAATTCCTCAATGGAACGAATTGCGAATGAGGCGTTACCAGACAGATTTAATACCAGGCACTGAGTATACCATGTGGGATAAAAACTGCCCTTTATGTGAAATAGGCAAAATATTCAGAAGAAGATAATTAATAATACATATCAGTTTAATAATCATCTTAATTGGTGCGGGATCTTAGTTGAAAATATTCGGCAAAATTGCGCTGGATTGGATTTATGTCGTCTGCGATAGATAATTTTATTCTTCTATCATTTTATATCCCTCAAGTATTGCATCACAAATAAAATCTTCGAAAAGTGAAAAATCTTCTCGAGTTTGAGAGATATTTAAATATTTCATATAAAGTGCGCGATTTTCTTGCTTAATAATTGCCGGCGCAAGATTTTTTTGTAGTAATAACGCTTGTAAGAGCAGGCGACCGATTCTAGCATTACCATCAGAAAAAGGGTGGATTTGTTTAAATTTACTATGAGTTATGCATACTTTTTTAATGGTATCTTTTTCTTGATTACATACCAAACAAACAATCTGCTTCATAAGCTCGGGTATTTTAAGATAATTTGCTGTAGCGATATTTGCGCCAACAATTCTGACAGCATGCCGGCGATAAAACCCAGCATCACTATTAATTCCATTTAGTAAAATAGAATGAAGACGTAAAATCAATTCCTCGCTTACGGGCTTCTTTTTGAGGAGATGATTAAATAAATACATTAAAGCAGTTTGATGATTTTTGGCCTCTAATTGTTCCACAATAGTTCTATTTGCAAATGCAATATTGTCAAAAATTATTGCTGCTGTTTCGTTTTCTGTGAGAGTGCTGCTCTCTATTCTATTCGTATTATACGTCAGCGACAAAACAATTTGTTTTAATATATTTTCATTACTTAAAATGATTTTAATAATGTTTTTATTAATTTTACTTTTTTTAAAGATAATTTCTTTTTTGGCCTCTATAATGTTTCTTGGTATTTGTTTTTTGCCAGAATATATTAGATATAGTTCATTAATTTTATTTTGAGTGTTAGTACGAGGTTGGGCTTTGTCATTAATTAAGTTATTAAGCGCAACAAAAGAGATGTCAATTTTTTCGGCAAGTCTTTGTTGAGTTAGCCCAGAAATTTTAGTAATTATTTGTAGTTTTTCAGATATTTTCATATTTATATCTTATCAAACTTTATAAAGTTTGTCAACTTTAGTATATCTTATAAAGTTAATAGATAAATGATTAGTCATAAAATCCACCCCTCTATTTCGAGTCTATTGGGTGATAAGGTGGATTTTTGACTTATCCCCAATGTCCTCTTGCCAACTGCAGAGAGAGAGAGTAGTATTTTAATTGGAAGAGTATACAAATTATTTTTATAAGGAAGGAGAAACTATGGAAGGAGAAAATCAAAAGATGGAGAGAAATGAAAGTGGATCTTTTCAGGAACCTGTATCTGAGAATTACGATGAGAGAGAAGGGCTGGTAAATTTAGGAGCGATTCGTGAAAGAGCCAGAATTTTTTTATCGGATATAGATAATGCTTTAGAAAAAATACCATCAGAGATTGAAGGGGATGAATTTAAAACTGAGGATTTAGAACATTCTTTTAAATGGGTAGGAAGCGGAGAAGGAAGCAAAATTGTAAATTTAGAAGAGACATTTATATGGAATTTACATAATTTTAGGGAAAGACTGAATTATTATTTAAGTTCAACAAAACATTTATTAGATAGCGAGAAGCCGATTGAGGTAGACCGACCTAGTTCTATGCAAGACTATATTTCCGAAACAGCATTATTTCGCAGAGCTGTAATAGATGCGAGCATATTTTTGAAAGCAATGTGCGATGGAAAGTTATATTGTTGTTCATCTTGGCGACCTGCTGCTTTAAAATGGACAGGAAAAGAATGGAAAAAAATGGAGGTAAAATGGATGAGAAAAGGGGTGAACGGTAATGGTGAAGAAATCGGATCGTATGAAAATGTGGAAGTAGACGGCAAGAAGAAATAATTAAGCAAAAATTAAAGTCGTTGAAAAAGAGAATAAAGGACGATCGTTTAAAAATATTCTTTGCATGGAATAGAGCCTAAATATAGCTTTTGCTTGAATTAATATTTAAGTTCCATTTTAATTGGTGCGTGGTCGGATCCGAGGACTATAAAAATTGCTATATTGTTATATTGATAAATTGTTACAATTTAATCTCCAATTTAATAGGGCAATGGTCAGAACCCATGACCTGGGGTAATATCATGCTGGATTGAATTTTGGATTTTAGATTATTGGATACTATAAAATAATCAATTCTCCAGCCGATGTTGCGAGCTCTAGCATTGGCAAAGTGACTCCACCAAGTGTAATGTCCGCCTTCTTTGGTAAATATTCTAAAAGTGTCAATAAAACCTGCTTCTAATAATTTATCCATCCAAGCTCGTTCTTCTGGCAAAAAGCCGGCATTTTTAATATTTTGCTTTGGATTAGTTAAATCAATTTCTTGGTGAGCCACATTTAAATCGCCGGTGATAATAAGAGGTTTTGAGCTTTTAGCCTTTAGTTGATAACAAAACTCTAAAAATTTATTATTAAAATCGGCATAATGGTAAAAATGGGGGTCTAATTTCCTAATATTTGCTCAATAATTTTCTTTTTAATTGTTTCTCTCAGGCCTCTGTGAATTTTAACTTTTTCTTTAAGGTGGGAGAAACTTCCAT
>Ga0172368_10001209_pt1 | contig 36082 bp, 27 predicted proteins | sample Lak11m_FD_114540 | JGI IMG/M metagenome (GOLD analysis project Ga0172368, IMG submission 114540) | Freshwater microbial communities from Kabuno Bay, South-Kivu, Congo - kab_022012_11m | ecosystem: Environmental > Aquatic > Freshwater > Lake | place: Democratic Republic of the Congo: South-Kivu... | reverse complement strand
GGTATTTTTTTTGGGTGCCCGGACACAGAAGCCACCAAACTTTTGTCTATTGTCGTAAACTAATTTTCTCCCACCCCCCCCCCCCCCCCCCCCATCTATCTATCTGTATATGAATACTATACATATCTGGCATAATTTTTGCATAATATTTAAGAAAATATTCAGTGACTTGATCGGACTTTTTTTTATTTATTCATCCAATTATTTATTAACTCTTTAAAAAATCAATTATGAAAAAGATTATTGTTATCTTGGCCTTGGCATTTGTAGGCTTTGTTTCTACAGTAAATGCTGAAGGTGGCGTTCCTGTTGTCGTTAGAGGCGAGTTGTTCTGGATTGAGCAAGGTCCTGTTCTTTACATCGATTGCTTATATAATCCTGAATCAACTTGTTTTATTGCAATTGTTACTCAAATTACCTTTCCTGATGGATCCACAGGAAATGTTTATGATGTCGAAATAGACGGCCATCACTATTGTGTAACTAGTTATTCGACAGCCGATAATCAGAGATATGCATTAACTTTGTGCCCTTAATTCGTTTAATTAGTAGGTTCAATTCGAAATTTATTTAAGTTAATTTTATCAAGACAATTTCGAGTTGAACCTATTAAATTTATCAATACTAAATACTAATGAAAAGATTTTTCCTATTAATTCAGTATGCTGTAATATTACATTCTTTATATGGACAGGACAGCATTTATATAACTGTAAATACTACTGACTGTGCATATTGTTATAATAGTTTTCCTATTCTTAATAAACTAGCAGAAGAAAACCACATTACACTTCTCTTTAAAAGTTCTGATAACCCAGTTCCTGATACTTTTCTTAAAAAGACTTTAAAACTTGAACGTGAATTTCCAGTGTTGTACTCAGATTCCATATATAATGCCTTGTCAATTTCTGCAACTAGTGGGATTACAATTTTTTATAATAAAAAACCTTGTTATCATAGTGCACTAAAAAATTTTTTGAATTATGGAGTTCATTTCTTGGACAATAATAGTTATTTGAATAACACCTCCGACTCTATCAATCTTGTAGGTAGTGACGATGACCTACCATTTCAGATTGTTGTAAATAATGGAGATACTTCTTTCCAATTTCTTGATGCAAGGAACGGTGTAATAAGATTTTTCTCAAAATATCCCTTAAAACTGTTAAAATCCGTATCATTTGATGATATTATTGAGACCCCTATTGTAAAAGCATTAGTTGACACACTAAAAGAGATTAGTCAATATGAATCATTCAAGCCAATTCTTGAACCAATTAATGTTCGAAGATATAAGGTAAGCCCAACCTTTTCTTATAATTATGACCATGGATGGATTACGCAAATTGTTTTTTCTGCTCCTTTTTTTGATACGATTAACAATAGAATAGATGTTCAAGGTAAACCAATATATTTAGTATGTAACAACACTACCTTTACAGATGCGCTTGTTATAAATGATAATAAGAGAAGAAACACTTTTCCGGGATTGAGCTATTATTTCATGGGTGATTCATTGATTGCTTCTCAAGTTGGATTTTCAGATTCAAGTACTAATCTTTATTTAGCTCAATATAAAGTTAGGAAAGGAGAAATTTATTTCGATAGGTATTATAATGCCGAAATACCAGAGGAATATCGTAAATCTGGATTGAATTACAAGCTTTTAACTCCAATCATTAGATACCCACTTGTATTCACCCCACTTTCAAGAGAGGTTTTTAATTTATTGTCTAACAAATCAATCTCTTTGCCATTTTTTGAGAATAGAATTGTTGTTCATGGCGGAACAGTAAGTTATGATTATTTAATAAAAGACGTATTATATGATCAAGACAAACAGCAGTATAAAATATTGATTCAAGAGCAAGATGTTGTATTTGTATATACAATTAATAATTCGTTGAATGAAATATTAACAAAAGTATTGGTTCTTTGGAGTGAAAAGACCTCTCTTTCAAATGGCTATCAGAGTTTTGCGTTTTTTAATCAATCAAAAATAATGTTTGTTGATTCAAAAACTAAAGCATTGATTGTTATCGATCTTTTATAGAGAGATGATATTAAGTATGCACTTGGATTATCAACTGATGGAATGCTTTATTGAAATATCAGATGTAACCGGAAGAGGAATCACTAAACATTCCACAGATATTCGCTTCTAAAAATTCCTCCCAATCCTGCAAATCAGTATGCGATAATATCATATAACCTGAACGATGAATCTGTAAATAATCAGAACCTCATTATTCAAATCACTACTATGGAAGGGAAGGTATTAGATAAAATAGTTGCATCAAAATCACAACAGAACAACGAAAGTTTTGAGTAGTTAAAAAAGTCTGGCGTAAGTTCCCAGTGGTAACCTCCTGCCGGCCCGGTCGGCAAAACAGAGTTCACCGCTTTGCAGTTCATGAATATCGCTGAAATGGCTCCTTACGAGGTTCTCTCCGATGAGTGATGAAAACCCCATGGAATAGAGACTGAGAACAAGAAATGGTGACTGGCGACTGGCGACTGGTGACTGAGGACTGAGGACTGAGGACTGAGGACTGGGGACTGAGGACTGGGGACTGCGGACTGAATCCCGTGCCCTGTGCCCTGAGCCCTGAGCCCTGAGCAGTTCGGCACAAAGCGAGATGATCTCATCAATCGAATCCTCCAGGATCCATTTCTCCCCCTCCGGACCACGTCCGTATGCCGGTGGATCGAGGATGATGCCGTCGTAACGGTTCCCGCGTTTCACTTCGCGCCTGACAAACTTCAACGCATCTTCCACCACCCAACGGATCCCCTCCAGATTGCTGATCTCCATGTCTTCCCTGGCCCAGTTGATCACCTGTTTCACCGAGTCGACATGTACCACATCGGCTCCGGCTGCCTTGGCGGCCAGAGAAGCGCCACCGGTGTAGGCGAAGAGGTTAAGGACTTTGATCCTGGATGCTGGATCCTGGATGCCTGAAACCGGATGACTGGATGACTGGATCACTGGATTACCGGATAATTCGTCCTTCGTCTTTCGTTCTTCGTCCTTCATGCCTCGTGCCTCATGGCTCATGGCTCGCAGCGTATCAAAGATAAATTTCCAGTTCTCCGCCTGCTCGGGAAAGACGCCTATATGGCCGAAAGCCGTCAGTCCCAACCTGAATTTCAGGCGCATCCCTTTGTAGTCATAGCCGATCATCCACTGGTCGGGCATGCCGGGTTTTTTCCCCCAGTAGCCACGTTCTTCCTTTTTTTCGTGAATCGTGAATCGTGAATCGTGGACCGTGGCTGGTGACTGGAATGATGGTGCCGTGGTGCCGAGGTGCTGTGGTGAAAGGACGCTTTGGGCCCCTGGTGATTGCTTGTTGCCATCTGCGGACTGCGGACTGCGGACTGTGGACTGTGGACTGCCAACTGCGGACTGCGGACTGCTGACTGAAGACTGCGGACTTTCCGTCTTTCCCCGCGAAAACCGGGCATGTGAAAGCTTCTCCCACTCCTCCTCCGTCATAGACTTTGGCCATACCGCCTGAGGCTCGGGGCGAATCAAAGTGAATTTTCCGAAGCGTTCGAGTTTTTCCCTGTTGCCCGTATCAATCAGTTCATAGTCGGTCCAGTCGCTGGGAGTGAGAAGATCCATGGTTAAACAATGAAATGGTGAAATGGTGAAATGGCGAAATTAGGGATTTTATTTGATATGGTATTCCTGAACGAGGTAAGGTTCAATGGTTTTGTAATCCAGGAATGAACGGGTGTCCCAGTAGACTTCTATCATCCTGGGAAGGATCACCAGAGGGTTCCCGAAGAACCGGAAAGGGTTGAGCAGATCTGACCGGGTTTTCATGTGTTCTTCAACGATCCCTTCCCAGGGTTCTGAATCAGGAGTCAGGGGTTTGGTCACCACATTCCTGTTGTAATGCCACAACGGATGGATCCGCAGGGAGAGGGGCGTGTGGCTGTTGTGCCATCGATGCAGAAAGTTCTTATAATCCAACCCTTTTTTTCTGCGGAACAGGGTGAGCAGGCAAACACCGGGAGTCACCCTCCCTGCTTCCCAGCTCCTGCTGTAACTCACAGGCAGGGCTTCATCCACGTAATATGCCCCGGAAAACCCGGGTTCGCTGATCAGGATATTGGACAATTTAAGGGCTTCGCCGATGATCGAAATCGCAGCAAGCTTTTTCCTGGAGAAAGGAATGACAGAGATGGCAGGGAGCGGGGATTCGGTATAAACTCTTGATATATCTTCCAAAGTTCAGTAAAATTCGATTTATAGATAAGCAATTTTTCATAATTTGCGCAAAAAATAGCTGTATGCGGACAGACAACATCGTTTTCACAATCTCTTTATTGGCCCTGGCCATTTTCTTTATCCCGACTTCTTTTTGTCAGAAGAATTATCTGCCCGGATATATCATCTCTCCGGATGGCGATACTGTTCGTGGATATATCGATTACCGCAACTGGGAACGGAATCCCAGATTCCTGTTTTTCAAAGTCAACCCGGATGATGCAAAATCTGTATACTCCCCTCTGAATATCAGGGGATTCGGAGTTCTTGATGAAAATTATGAAAGCGCCATCATCGAAACAGAAGTGACTTCCGATAAGACGAACGATCTGGGGTACGATCCTGGAATAACCATTTCTCTGGATACCGGTTTCTTACAAGCTATGGTAAAAGGGGCAAAAAGCTTGTACTTCTTCCGGAACAAGCTTGGCAAGGACCAGTTTTACATCAGGCAGGATTCTGCCTATCATTTGTTGGTTTATAAAAAATACCTGAAAGATCAGGATGGCAAATCGGTGATCGCTGAAAACAGGAAATATATCGGACAACTAACCCTTTACCTTAATGACTGTCCGGAAATCCAGAAAAAATTAACGACGGCAAGCTACCAGCAGAACAGCCTGGAGGACCTGTTTCTCTCCTATTACAGTTGCACGGGATCATCGGTTCAGTTTCATAAAAAAACGGAAAAAGTAATCCCTGCATTCGGCGTTATCGCTGGTGCATCCCTGACCTCTTTAACGTTCCATAGTGCCGATGAGGATTATTATGCTTACCTGATAAATGCCGGATACCCGCTTTCTGTCAATTTCTCCGGAGGCTTGTTCCTGGATGTGATCTTATCCAGAAACCAGGGGAAATGGTCCATTTGCAATGAGTTGGTGTTTACCTCCTACAAAGTTAATGGCAGCTATGATGTTTATATAAGTGAAAATAAATACACCTATAAAAACACCACCCTGGGTTATTCATATATAAAATTGAACAACCTTGTGCGATACAAGTACCCGGTTGGCAACATGTTCATTTATGCCAACGCCGGACTTTCAAACGGGTATGCAGTCAGCGAAAAGAACTATATGAAATTGGAGTCGAAGCTCTATAACCAGGAACGGATTGAAGAGGGGAAAGCGCTTAAGGATACCCGCAGGTATGAGCTGGGATTTCTGGCGGGACTGGGAGCGAAATACAAGCGGTTCTCTTTCGAAGTACGGTATGAATATGGCACAGGCATGTCGGCATACACTGCCTTAAAATCTTCCGTAAACAGGTTGTATTTCTCCCTTGGTTTCAGGATCCTGTAAGATGTGATTGGTCAGGTATCAATACGCCTCCTCTTCTTTCTTCTTGCCACCCACCACGCCAGGAACCCGATAATACTGATCTCCAGAGCGAACAAACCCACCAAAGGGACCACAAGGATGTAAAAATCTCCGAGGATGGGTTGAAATATCCTGCCGGTATGGATCTCAAGCGCAGTGTTCCAGAGAGAAATTGGCGATTTTTCTATCACCTCCTCCGGCATCCGTGGAAACCGTTTGCCTCCTTTCAGCGAGATCGCACCGCCCATGAAGTCGAAGAGAACCTCAAGGGATGCGCGATCCGGGATCCGGGATCCGGGATCCGGGTTTAGGGATGCCGGATGACCGATGCCGGATGCCGGAATTTGCAACCTGTTTTCTGCACACTGCAAACTGCCAACTGCCAACTGAATATATCCTGCCACGGACAACTCTCCGAATGGAGCCCCTCTCTCTGAAGGCCGGTAGGGCATTTTGGTGAAATAATCCTGTATCTCTCCGGTTTCAGGTTTCCACCGGAAAATACCGCTGAACGAGCCTACCAGGTAGCTGACCGAATCCTTTTGCTGGAATACATTGATCCCCATCACACTTACCGGAGGTTGAAACGGGAAAGGCTTAAGGGTTGCAGTGAACGTTTCATCTGTTTGATAGATCCCTTCGGAGGTGGCAATCATCCAACGGCGGTTGACATTATCGAAAAGAATGTCGCGGAACCGGTCGAACCAGGGATTTGGGCTGTCAAGCTCTGAATACCTGATCTTCTCAACCCGGGAATATGCAATGGGGATCAGCAGCGGCGGCCGGAGGAACATCCCTGACAGGGTGGTCAGGATCAGGACCGGGATGGCCCAGGACCCCACGCTGTTGTGCCAGCGCAGGGAATTTCTGTTGAACCGCTTGAGCCTGATCCTTCTGAATTCGTCCTTCAGCCCGTTCAACCGGTAAGGAACGAAAAAATAGATCACTCCGGTGATGCAGAGAATGATGAAGATGATCCCGATGGCATCCACGATCAGTTTGCCGGTCATGCCGTAAATCTCTCCGCTGTGGATCACCCAGAGAGTCCTGAAAAGGCCTGTCTTCCCGTCATCATCTTCCGCCGCCGGGACCGGGATGACCCTGAACGTATCATATCCTCCGGATCGAGTAGCAACAAGCAGGTTCGAGCGTGTCATCACAAGCAGGGAATCCCCCCGGGAAAGCACTTTCACGATCCGCTCTTCATCAACCGGCAGCTGAACTTTTTCCCATTCTCCCCTGATCCCGTCATACCGGAATAATCCGAATAGCGTCGCAGCATGCATTCCTGTGACGGCGTCGGCTGAGATGGATGCAATTTTCCGGTTATCAATTCCTTCCGGGAATCCGGTAGTAAAATCCGTAAATTTGTGAAAAGAGGTGTCCGTCTTCCAGATGCCGATATTCCCGTATACCAGCAGGCTGTCATCATGCAGTGAAACCGCACCTTTTACGGCTGCCAGGTTCCAGTTGTTATACCGGTAAACCGGGGGCAGAAGATTCCGGCTCACATCCACCGATGACAACAGTTCCCGGTGGTTGAGTATGATCCCCGAAAAGGAAAAAAGCAGAATAAAGACCGTGAAGATCAGGCTGGGCCATTTGTGCCAGGATCGCAGCCTTTTAATCAGTTTTCCGTTTGAAACTTTCACCAGAAAAGACATGAAGCGAGAAGCGAAAAGCGAGAAGCGAAAAGCAAAATTTCGCTACCTCACTACCTCGCTACCTCGCTACTTCTTAAAATAGGTATGAAACATCCCTTCCACTTGTTCCGAATGGCTTGCAAAGCCCGCAGCTTCCAGCTTTTCAATCATCGGCATAGGAGGAAAAGGGGTGATGATCTCATAGATCTCCCCGGCTTGCAATGTCGCTGTCTCCTGTTGGACCTTCTCCAGCGGGTGGATTCCCTGGGCCAGCAACGGGCGGGCGTCGAGGGTAATTTTGATGCGGCTTTTATCCAGCCAATGAGGTGAATTCATGGTTTCGTGATCTGTATTATCGGATTTGTAATTTCTTTCATGCTTTTCAGGATTTCCGTCTTTTGCCGGCTTATCCGGCGTCTCATCTTTTTTCCTGTATGACAGCAGTCGCTGATCTCCCTGAATGCTTCTCTTTTCGGTAAGGTCCTGCGACACTTCAAGAGTGCCCAGGTACTCCCCTGCAGAATTTCTGAGTGCGAAGTATTCGATGTGGATGAATTTTCCGCCCATCTGGATCCAGAAAGGTGCGCTGTCGGCTTTTCCGCTTTTAAAATCGCCAATGATCTGGTCAACGATATGAACACTCGAGGGAGGATGACACATCCTGACATCCCGTCCAAGGATAGCCCGGTTCCGGTCAAAGATCCGCTCTTTCCCCTGGGAAAAGTATTTGACTTTGTCGTTCCGGTCTACGAAGGTCATGTCAAACGGAACGGTATTCAGGAGAGCCAGTAACTCTTCATTGCTGAAGCGTCCGCTGGGCAGCTGGATCTCTCCCTCAACCTTCCTCTCCTCTTTCAGGGTTACCATCCCCTCCGGTTTCCATTCAATCTGCGGATCGTAAAGACAATACCCGATTTCATTCGTTTGCTGGTCAATTTCATACCAGTCTGCTTCCGTAAGCTTATCCAGGGTCATGGGAAAAAGGATCTCCTCCTCTTTCATGATCATGTCGGTGATGGCTTTGGCGGCAGGCGCCAGGTTCAATTCGATCTTGAGTTTCATCTGATCGGACGTGAGAGCCGGCATATCCAGGGCATTCAATGCGTTTTTCAGCAGGTCCCTGGTTTCATCATGCTTTCCCCACATTACCTTCGGAGGACCGGTGATCCCGTATCTCTCGAGGAAAGGGAACAGCAGGTTCTCTTTCCGGCGATAGTGTTTATCCACATCCATCAGATTGTTGAAGTGCCCCCTTATCTTATTTACCGTTGCTGAATCTCCGTTTTCGTTATACTCACGTTCAACGGTATCGAAAATGGTTCTTAACTGGCCAATAACCTTCTCCAGTTCCCGGTTCTCCTTTTTAAAGGTATCAACCGGATGTCCGGGAGCAACTATTTTCATGGCAGAAAGGTCGATGTGCCCCTCTAACGCCTGGGTATGGACATCGCACAAACGCAACACCTCCTCTTCGGGAAGGCCTTCGTTGATCAGTTCCTGTTCAACTTCAACCACCACACCATAAGGTACTTTCGACATCAGTTCAATCAGCCTGGCTTTTACCGCTTCCGGAGCCACACCTTCGTGCAGCTGAAGGATCATATGTTTCAGCAACTCTTTTCGTGATTGGTTGTTATTTATTAGTTCAGACATCGTTTAATCATTTACATTGTTGGATTTCTGTTACCCTGTAGGGGCAACCTGCCAGGCTGCCCCTACAGTTCCGGATCATCCTTTGATCATTGTTAATACCATTTTGAATTTTTCTGTCGCATTCACCGCATGCGGGATACCGGCAGGCATGATAATCGTGTCGCCGGTTTTCATTTGAAAGGGCTTTTCAGCGATCACAATTTCGGCTTCTCCTTCAATAACCTGCACCATCGCGTCAAATGGCGCCGAGTGGGTGCTTAACCGTTGTCCCTTGTCAAAAGCGAACAATGTTACCGTTCCTACCGGTTTATCCAGAATTCGTTTGCTTACAATCCCTTCCGGCGAATACTCCACCTTCTCTGCAAAGCTGAATACATTCGAGTGCTCAAACAGTGATTTTTCCATCTTTTTTTCTTTATAATTCGTAAATCGTAATTTGTACTTCGCTATTTCTTTATGCTCCAACCCCCTTTGAGACCGAATACGAACCACACCAGCGCAAGGGTTCCGAGTCCAAAGATTGTATCGCCCACTACGCGGAGCCATCTGAAGAATTCCATCGTCGGATCCTGCATGAATTCCGCCGATCGGGCATACCAGAGACCGTATTTCACACTGACCCAGGTTTGAGCGAGGCCGACGGGAAGGACGCTGATCAAAACCATAAGTGCCAGTCCGATATTGATAGCCCAAAAGGCGAATTTAATCCACTTCTCTTTCCAGATCGCTTCAGGATCCATACTTTTCAGCACGAACAGCATCAATCCGATTCCCAGCATCCCATAAACCCCAAAAAGGGCTGTATGACCGTGAACCGGAGTCGTGTTCAATCCCTGCATATAATAGAGTGCGATGGGAGGGTTGATCAGAAATCCGAAAATTCCCGCTCCCACCAGGTTCCAGAAAGCCACGGCGATAAAACTATATATGGGCCATTTGTATCCTCCGAGCCAGTCGGTGCTCCTGGAAAGACGGAGCGTTCCGTAAGCCTCGAAGCCCATGGTCACAAGCGGTACCACCTCCAATGCGCTGAAGGTGGCACCCAATGCCAACACAGCAACCGGTGTTCCGGTGAAATAGAGGTGGTGGAATGTACCGATGATTCCCCCCGAGAGAAAAATTATGGTGGCAAACAGGACACTGCTTGTGGCTGTGACGATCCGGATCAGTCCCATTCTGACAAACAGGAAGGCCATGGCAACGGTGGCAAAGACCTCAAAAAAGCCCTCCACCCAGAGGTGTACCACCCACCAGCGCCAGTATTCTGCAATGGCCAGATGGGTTTGGCGACCCCACATCAGTCCGGCTCCGTAAAAGAGTGCGATGGCGACGGAAGCAATGACGAACATCGTGAGTAAAGAGCGGGCCTCCTTACCCTGCCTGAAAGCCGGTGCCAGTGCTCTTGCCATCAGTACCAGCCAGATGATCAGGCCGACAAATAAAAACAGCTGCCAGAACCTTCCGAGATCCACATACTCATATCCCTGGTGTCCAAGCCAGAAATTCTGGACCAGTCCGAGTTTTTGCATCACTCCGTACCATTGTCCAACCAGAGATCCGACCACGATCACCAGAAGAGCGATAAAGAGGAAGTTAACGCCAAGTTTTTGAAACTTCGGATCTTTTCCGGAGACGGCCGGTGCGATGTAAAGTCCTGTTGCAAGCCAGGATGTCGCAATCCAGAAGATAGCCAGTTGGATGTGCCAGGTGCGGGAGATGCTGTAGGGAAGAAATCCCGACAAGGGAATTCCGTAGAATGCCTGCCCCTCAACACCATAATGTGCAGTTATAACGCCCATGATCACCTGGACCAGGATTAGTGCCGAAACGATCCAGAAATATTTCAGGGTTGCTCTCATCGAAGGGGTCTGGATGCCTCCTGTCAGCGGGTCCTTCTTCGGAAGTTCATCGGGTGAAAGCTGCTCTTCCTTTCGGGTGGCATAGTACCATACCATCAGTCCGATTCCGGCAAGCAACATCACAACGCTGAAACCGGTCCAAAGGATCAGGGAACTTGTAGGGACATTGGCCACCAGTTCTTCGGGCGGCCAATTGTTTGTATATGAGATCGAGCTTCCCGGCCGGTTGGTCACGCAGGCCCAGCTGGCCCAGAAAAAGAAGGCGTTCATGTCGGCCATGCGGTTGGGATCGTCGATGGTGTTCAGCCTGACAGCATAGGCATCGCGAAGCTTGTCAAACGACGGATCGTTCATGAAGAGGCCTTGGTATTCCTTTCCAATCTGCCGGATGGCCATGGCCCTGACAGGTGAGACAATGAGGGTTCCGGTAGCGGCATCATAGGTATTGGTGCGCATCTCTTTCTGCAGCCTAACCTTCAGCATGGCCTGCGTTTCAGCAGGCAGTCCGGCATACGGCTTGCCATAGGCAGTGTCGGCCCAAAAATTGAGAATGAATTCCGCCTCCTTGTGCAACCAGTCGGCTGTCCAGTCAGGCGCGACATAGGAGCCATGTCCCCATACCGTCCCAAGTTCCTGGCCGCCGATGGATTGCCATACGTTCTGTCCGTCCAGGATGTTCTGTCCGGTGAACAGAAGGTCGCCGCCGGGTGTTATCACCGCTGCCGGAATGGGCGGTTTCTGACGGTAGATTTCGTAACCAAAAAACAGGAGCACTGAAAATGATACAATCAGCACTGCACTGAATCCTAACCAAAGTCCACGTGTTTTCATAAGGTTAAATTTGGTAAATATATTGATTATCTATCAGTTATAATTAGCTTCGCTTTTTCACTAATTCGCTATCTCGCTATTTTACTGGCTGCCCCTCCCAACCTCCTCTAAAGAGGAGGAGCAAGCCCCTTAAGGGGATTTTGGGGCATCACGCCCAATCCTCATCCAGTACATCCCCCCGGATCCCTACTATGATCCGTTTGATTGGCACATTCCGTCCTGCCTGTTGCCTGGCTGCTTCGGCCATAGAAAGTAATCCCCCGCAACAGGGAACCTCCATCATGATAACCGAAAGAGAGTTGATCCTTGAATCCGAAATCATGGAGGTAATTTTTTGAACATAGGACTCCTTGTTGGTATCGAGTTTCGGACAAGCTATCGCCAACGTCTTCCCTTTCAGGAAACGGGCATGGAAATTTCCCATGGTAAAAGGGACGCAATCAGCCGTGAGTATAACATCCGCATCCCTGAAATAGGAGGCCTGCGGGTTTAACAAATGCAACTGTACAGGCCATTGCTTCAGTTCCGAAGGAACTTCCAACGGATCAGATGCCTGTTTGGCAGCTTCTTTCACCTGCTCTTCATCAATGCTGAAATCCATGGCCATGGAACCGGGGCATCCACAGGCAACAGGAGCCAACCGTTCCTGCCCACGTTGAATAACTTTGTCGGGAAACCCGGCCATTGTGGGTCTTTTCAATTCAAAACCTTCATTGCTCATATCCATATTTTTTTCATGTAAATACTCAAGCGCTGCATTTAAGAAATCCACTTCGTTGTGCTCTCTCAGATGGTTCAGGTGCGCGAGGATCGTATTCCTCCCTTTGGGGACGATCAGCTCCATTACCTTACGTTCGTTATACGGCTCGGCTTCCCGTTCAACAATGGTGATGGCCCCTTCGGGACAGTGTCCGATACAGGCGCCCAGTCCGTCGCAGAAAAGATCACTGATCAGGCGGGCTTTGTCGTCGATGATCTGAAGCGCGCCTTCCTGACAGTTGGGAATGCACAATCCACAACCGTTACAGAGCTCCTCATCAATTTCTACAATTTTTCTGTTCATGATTAATTATGTATTTTGGTATTATATTACTTAATAATGTATAAAAAAAATCAGAGGTACATGTCCAACGTTTGTTTTTTCAGAAATTTCTTGAACTCCGCGGTCATTTTGTTGATCACATTGCCCATGATGCATTGGTCATAATTACACACATTATAAGCAAGGGGACAATCTGTTTCTTCAATCGGTCCTTCAATCGCTTCATAAATGTCCAGCAACGTATACTCTGCAGGTCTCTTTTTAAGGGAAAATCCTCCGGACGGACCACGGACCGACTTCAGCATGTCGCTTTTCACAAGGCGCTGAAGAACTTTTGCAATGTGGTTTTTTGAGAAACCGGTAAACTCTGTGATCTTCACTACATTGATCCCATTCTTTGCACGTGCAATGAGAACCATGCTGTGAATGGCGATGGAAGAGGCTTCCGAAAGTGAAAAGATCTTGGACATAAACCCTATTTAGGTATTTGAATACGCAAATGTATAAATAATATTTTATCCTCCGACAAAAAATTGAAAAAATAATTAAGTTTGTCTCCTATTCCTACTATACCCGCCATGGATAAAGTTATCACAAGCCTGCAAAATCCGTTGGTCAGGCAATTCATGTTGCTCCAGGAAAAGTCGAGGGAGCGACGAAAAACCAGCCTGATGGTGATCGAGGGGACCCGGGAAATCTCCCTGGCTGTAAAAGCCGGGTACCAATTGACGGATTTTTTATATTGTCCTGAGATCCTTCCCCAGTTTCAGTTTCATGAATTCTTCCGGTCAGACAAAATTTCATGCGGGTTAACCGAAATTTCCAAAGAAGTGTTTAACCGCCTGGCTTACCGAAAGGATAACGGAGGAGTGATTGCCAGTGCGAAAGCCGAACAAAAAAGCTTGTCGCAAATTATTTTACCTGATTCTCCCCTTCTCCTGGTCCTTGAATCCGTGGAAAAACCGGGAAATCTGGGCGCAATTCTCCGGACTGCAGATGCAGCAGGTATTTCCGCCATTATATTATGTGATTCCCAAACTGATCTGTTCAATCCAAACACCATCCGCGCCAGCCTGGGAACCGTTTTCACCAATCAGGTCGTCACGGCATCCACCGATTCAACCGTTACATGGCTCAAAGACAATGGGATCCGGACATATGCGGCAGCCCTGACAGGTTCTGTAAGATATGATGAAGAAGACTACACGTCCCCTTCTGCCTTCATCATGGGATCTGAAGCATTTGGGCTCTCTGAACAATGGTTGTCTTCAGCAGATCAATGCGTCAAAATCCCCATGAACGGGAAAGTTGACTCCCTGAATGTATCCACATCCGCGGCTATTCTGATTTTTGAGGCGATGCGACAGCGGGGATTCACTTGTACTTCTCATCCTCATTCTTAAGTACAAGAAAATTTTTCGGCATCTTACTTTTAAACTCAAGCTTCTCGCCGGTCGCAGGGTGGTTTATGGAGAGGTAATAGGCGTGTAGCCGTATCCTCCTTTCGAAGCGGGAGTCGGCGCCATATTTTCGGTCTCCGACAACAGGACAGCCCATTTCTGAAAGGTGCACCCTGATCTGATTTTTTCGTCCTGTTTCGAGTTCAATTTCCAAGAGGGTGTAGTCGGGGCTTTTATCCATCACTTTGTAGTGAGTTATGGCCAGTTTCGCCTTATCTGTAATCTTCCCCGAAAACATTTTCTGGTTATTGCCTTCGGAGAGCCAACTTCTTACAGTCCCTTGTTCCTGACCCGGGATTCCCTCAACCAGGGCATAATAGAGTTTCCTTGTATTCTTCCAATCGTTCTTCAGGTGCTGCTGGAACTCTTCCGTTTTTGCGAACACAAGCAGTCCCGAAACCTCCCGGTCGAGACGGTGCACCACATAAAGTTTTTCCTTGCCGTCAGAATTTTCTTTTACATATTCAAGCAACTCTTTGTAGAACGAAGTTCCCCCAAGTCCGCGGTCGCCAACGGTCAGCAAACCGGCCGGCTTCTCAGCAACCAGCAGGCAGTTGTCTTCATAGATCGCCGGGTAGGGTGGATTGACCTTTCTCCGGTGAACAACCTGCTTGATATACTTAACCGTGTCGCCCGGTGATACTTTAAAAGCTGGATTGGTGTTCATCCGGCCATTCACCTTTATGTTACCGTGGGAAATGATCTTTTTGACGGTTGTTTTCGAAGCATCCTGAAACTCCTTCAGGAGTAATTCACTCAATGTCATTGGTGCATGTACCTGTATATTCATCCGGAGGGGTGTAATGCTATTTTCAAATAGACCGGTTGATGGTCGGAATGTTCAAACCCGGTTGGGAGCGTTTTTACTTCAAGAACCTTGATGTTCGGGGAGACGAGGAAAAAATCAATGATCGTTACCGGTGTGACCCCCTGGCGGTAAGCTTCGCCCACATCCCTGTTGGTCGGATATTCAGGATCATAGACAAATTCCCAGCCGGGAAAGAAGGTTTGCAGGTCGGTGAAATCATCCTTTTTTACAGGATCGTCTGTCACGATATGAAGCGGATCAAATCCGGGAGGGTTTGCATTCCAGTCACCCCCGGCAACCAGGAAATTTCCGCTCATATATTCAGCGACCATGAATTGTTGAATCAATTCCATTTCCCGCTTCCGGAGCACTCCACCGGTGTCAAATGCTGAGTTGTGAATATTGATTACAACCAGTTGATGCCCGTCAGGCAACGGGTATCTCGAAACCATGAAACACCGTTTCATATAAAAGAGGCGATCAGGCCAGGGAAAATGCCTGTCAAATCCGTTGCGGGTGACTACTGCCGGCATATCCTTCGAAAAGGTTGCAAGTCCGGAAGTAACCGATCCCATGGGTTGTGTCACCGGGACAGGGACAAACCGGCAGTTGTAATTGGTTGTGAAGGAACTGCAATAAAGAGGAAGCCGGGCTTTGATATAATCGATTTCATCGAGGTAATAACTTCGGTTCGCTCTTTTGTCGACCTCCTGGAGAAGGATGAAATCCAGGCTGTCAAACTTACCCAGAATGTCAGCAATAGCCGTCATTGTCAGCTCGAAGTATTGCTTATCCGGCCGAACGCGTTTTCCGCCATCATAGAAAAAATCCATCTCCTTCCCAAGTCCTCCGTAACCAATATTCCATGTTACCAAAGAGAATTTTCCGGACGAACTGATGTTGATAGAAGTGACATCTTCCAAGGCCACCTGCTCAACTGCAGCAGGCTTGTATTCATTCAGAATGCTGAAGAGGAAAAAACTGCCGGCAATTACCACGACCGACACTATAACCAATCCAAAAGTCCAGGTAATCACGTTGCGCAATGATTTCATTCATCCATGCTATCGCACGAAAGTAGTTATTTTTTCGTAACATTGTATCCATGATCCGACCGCTTGTTGAAGGATTCTTCCTGGGGCTGACCGTAGCAATTATCATTGGTCCGGCAATGATCGCCCTGATCCAGACCAGTATTAAATACGGGGTATGGCATGGTGTGTACCTGGCGCTGGGTATTTTCTCCAGCGACCTGACGATTGTTGTTGGGAGTTTCTTCGGGGCCTCACAAATTCTGGGAAACCCGAAGAGCCACCTGGTGCTGGGGATCATTGGCGGAGCTATCCTTGTACTGCTCGGAATCGCGACACTGATCCGGAAAGTTTCTGAAAAAGAGACCGTTGAGGCTATCAGGGAGCTGAAATTCGACCGTGGTGGTTTTTTTACCTATTATTTCAAGGGATACTTCCTGAACCTGGCAAATCCCTCTATCTGGTTTTTCTGGATCACTTCCGTTGTTGCCATCAACTCCAGTTACGGGGGAAACAGGGAAAAAGTAGCCTTTTTCTTTGCGGGCACCCTGATCATGGTGCTGATGACCGATATCCTGAAAGCTGTTCTGGCCAATACGATCCGTACGGCATTCAGTCCCCAGGTAAAACTCTGGATCAACCGGATCGCCGGGATTCTTTTCCTGATCATCGGAATATTCGTGATCGGAAGCTCAATTTCAGAGTATTTCTATGGAATCTCTTTAATAAAAGGACAATTAACCCAATAATAAACAAGTATGGAACAAATAGGCAAAAAAAACTGGTGGTTTCTCGTTATCAACGGACTTATCGCCATCCTCTTCGGGGTCTTTCTTCTGTTTTTTGACACCGATCTCATCCGGGTACTGATGATGTATATTGGTATCGGAGTTACGCTGGTAGGCGTGATTTTACTTCTTGCTGCCATCGGTAATATCAAAAAGGACAAAAAAGCAGGCATGCTGCTTTTTGAATCTATCCTGACGGTTGTCATCGGATTGGTTCTGCTGCTATTCCCAACCTTCTCAATGAAATTTTTCCTGGTCATTATCGGTGTCTGGGCCGTCATCCTTGGCATCGTTCAACTCGCAATCCTGATAAACATCAGGGAAAAATTTGCCAGCAAGAACATCCTGTTGTTCAATGGCCTGCTGACAATTGTCCTGGGTGTCATGCTTTTTTTCGATCCGGTTACAACAGCCGGGGTCCTTTTGAAAATTCTGGGAGTTTTCGCCATCCTTTTCGGCATCCTGATGATCTATTTCGGGTTTTTGCTGAAAACCCTTAAAATGGCTGTTGGAGGGAGTTCACAGGATCCGGAGAAGAAGGATTAAGTGATTGTTTATCCGGCTTTTACAAGTTTTTCAAACTCCATTTTATAGTTTGATCCGATCGGGATAAATTTGTCTTTGATCCTGACTTGGTTTCCTTCGATCATCTCCACTTTTGAAAGAGAGATCAGGAATGACTTGTGTACCCTTGGGAACTTGCTGAACGGAAGGATGGATTCAATGTGTTTCAATGACTGGTAACTCACGATCATCCTGTCACTTGTGTATATCTTTACGTAATCCCCCAACGCCTCCACATAGAGAAGGTCATTGAGATTAACCTTGAAAGTTTTCTTGCCTGATTTTACAAAGACAAACTGTTCTTCTGGCGGTGACTGATCACTTTTAATGTCAGGCTCCTCCTGGTAATTGCGTGTAGACAGAATGTCCTGTGCCTTGTGCACAGCTTTCAGAAAACGGTCAAACCCGAATGGTTTCATCAGGTAGTCCACCACGTCAAGCTCATACCCTTCAAGTGCATATTCGGCATAGGCTGTGGTGATGATCACAAGCGGCGTATGTTTCATGGTTTTCAGGAAGTCAATGCCGCTTAGTTTTGGCATATTGATATCCAGGAACATCAGGTCGATCTGTTGCTGATGCAGGTATTCGATGGCTTCCACTGCCTGGTTGCACTTCCCCGCGATCTCCAGGAAGGGCAGGTCCTGTGCATACTTTTCAATCACCCGTTGGGCCAAGGGTTCATCATCAATAATAAGACATTTTATCTTCATGGTTTCTCAATGCAAATACAAAGTTCGACGCGATAGATGGTCCCGGTATTGATGATACGCAAATCGTGCCTGCCCGGATACAGAAGTTCCAAACGCTTCTTCACATTCATCAGGCCGAAACCAGTCCCTTTTTTCTCATCCAAAGGTAATAAATCATCCGAATTATTTTCAATAATAAACTCAACCCTGTCAGGGATCTCTACATTAAAATAAATATGAATATAAGGTTCAAGTGTTGCAGTCCTGCATCCGTGTTTAAACGCATTTTCAATGAAAGCGATGAACAACAACGGGTCAATCCTTGTATTCAGGTGATCTCCTTTCACATCAAATGTCAGTTTCAGTTTCTCATCCGAACGCATGCGTTCAAGGTAGACATAGCTTTTTAAGAAATCGAGTTGCTTCTTCAGCGGTAACTGGTTATCCTTTGACTCATAGATCACATAGCGCATCAGGTCTGACAGCTTAAGGATCATTTCCGGGGTTTTTTCTGATTTGTCCAGACTTAGTGAATAAAGACTGTTCAGGGTGTTAAAGAAAAAATGGGGATTGACCTGGGATTTCAATACCTGAAGTTCTGCCCTGACCTTCTGGGCCTCAACCTCTTTCACTTTGATTTCCGCATCCTGTAGAGCAATGGAATCACGCATGAATTTCAGCAACGTGGTGACGATCAGAAACAACGTGACCAGGATCATTTCAGCAATCGCTTCGTTTATGAATTCAGGACGATCCTCTTCAAACATATGTGAAGTGAAATAGTTCAGAAGGATAAACAGCAAAATGTTCCCAACCTGGAGCAGAGAAAAGAGGATGAATTTCCTTTTCTTGAAAAATCCGGGTATCAGCCACAACAGGTTTATATAAACCGATATCGCCAGGTAAAAAACGGTTACAAGAATAGATGCAGCTGTCCGCAAATCGATATCTGAGATTTTAAATCCCCTGGTATAGATCAGTAAAAGCATGAAAAAAACGATGCTCACCATCCAGAACAGGATGTGCGGAATCACAAATCGTTTTCTCAGGTGCTGGTAAAATTTTTTAAGCATACAGTGGCTGTTTAAGGTATGCAAAGATGTAAATAACCACCGGACCTGTCAATTTTTTTTGATTTCCCAATGGTTTTACCGGTTATTTTGCTCAGCAGGACGGATGATCGTTTATACCGGACACCTGGCTGTTTCGTCTAAAAAAATTCCCCGTTCAGAAAATTGTGCGTAATATTGTGTTTTTATTCAATAAACCACTGACAATATGACGACAAACAGATCCCTGTTATTTACTATTATGTTGGCCGGAGTGCTCTTCCTGACAATTCCCGGAAAACAACTGAAGGCCGGAAACCCGCCTGACGAGGGTATGTGGTTACCTATTCTGATTGAACGATTGAACTATGTCGATATGCAGAAAATGGGACTTCATCTGACCCCTGAAGAACTTTACAGTGTGAACCATTCCAGTCTGAAAGATGCCATCGTCGGACTCTCATCAGGAAGTCCGGCTAGCGGAGGCTTTTTCTGCACAGCAGAAGTAGTTTCAGACAAAGGATTGATCTTCACCAACCACCATTGCGGATACAGTGCCGTTCAAAACCACAGCACCCCTGAACACGATTACCTGACCGATGGATTTTGGGCTTATTCCCGTGATAAGGAGTTGCCGAACGAGAGCATGAATGCCTCTTTTCTTGTCAGGATAGAGAATGTGACCGATTCCATCATCCCTTTCCTCGCCGACTCCCTGTCTGAATCGGACCGGGGTAAGAAAGTGCGGGAAATTTCCGGCCGTATCAGTGACCGTGCTTCCGAAGATGGCACTTATGAGTGCAAGGTCAGCTCTTTCTACAGCGGAAATGAATATTACCTGTTTGTCTTTAAGACCTATAAAGATGTGCGCCTGGTGGGAGCTCCGCCATCTTCCATCGGCAAATTCGGAGGCGATACCGACAACTGGATGTGGCCCCGTCATACCGGCGATTTCACCATTTTCAGGATCTATGCCGACAGTGCCAACAATCCCGCTGATTATTCCGGGAACAATGTTCCGATGAAAACCGACTATCACCTGCCTATCAGCATAGCGGGCGTTCAGAAAGATGATTTCGCCATGATCTGGGGTTATCCGGGAAGCACAAGCCGGTACCTGACCTCTTATGGGATCGAATATAACCTGGAAGATTTCTATCCGGTGATCATTGATGTGTTCGGAAAACAACTGGAAGTTATGAAAACCCGGATGGACGTCGACAAAGCAGCCCGGATCGCCTATTCAGAAAATTATGCCGGCATCTCCAATACCTGGAAAAACTTTATCGGTCAAACAAAGATGCTGCGAAAGAACCATGTAATCCGGAAAAAGGAGGCGTTGGAAACCGATTTTACCAATTGGGTCAATGACAATGAGATGCGCAAGGAGAAGTATGGCGAAGTACTTCCCGAACTGAAAGAGGGGTATGAAAAACTGGGAGCTTTGAGTGTTCCGTTTTTCTATTCCCGTTTTGCAGGAGGCGGATTGGATATTGTCGGATTTGCCAATGGATTTGCCGGGCTGAAAGACCAGCTGGAAAAAAAGAACAAAGCCGCCATCAAGGAAACGATCAGCGGCCTGCGGGATGTTGTCACCGATCATTTCAAGGAGTGGGATTTCGAGATTGAGAAGAACACATTTGCCGAAATGCTAAAGCTCTACTCCAAGAAGGTCAAGAAAGAAGACCTTCCATCCATCTTTACAACCATTGAGAAGGATTACAACAATGATTTCGATGCATTTGCAAATACAGTTTATGCCAACAGTATATTTGCAACAGCCGAAAGTGCAAACGCTTTTCTGGATAACCCTTCTCTGAAGGTCTTTAATAAAGACCTGGCCTGGATGACTGCTCAATCCATGCAGGAAAATTCGGGTAAGTATTCAGGGGCTTTCGGTGCTGCCAGGTCAGGGCTCTCCAGGGGAAACCGCCTGTTTATTGACGGGCTTCGGGACATGTACCCCGATAAGATGTTTTATCCGGATGCGAACGCTACGATGCGTTTCACTTACGGGAAGGTCCTTGACTATTTCCCCGCAGATGCTGTTCATTATGATTATATCACCACCCTTGATGGAGTGATGGAGAAAGAGGATCCCTCCAATGCCGAATTCATTGTTGATGAAAAGCTTAAGGCGCTTTGGGAAGCAAAAGATTACGGCCCTTACGGACAGGACGGCGAGCTGGTAACATGTTTCCTGACAACCAACGACATCACCGGCGGTAACTCCGGCAGCCCTGTGATCAACGGCAACGGACAACTGATCGGCCTGGCATTCGACGGAAACTGGGAAGCCATGAGCGGGGATATCCTGTTTGAAGACAACCTGCAACGTTGCATCAACGTGGATATCCGGTATGTACTTTTCATCATTGATAAATTCGCCAATGCCACGAATATCATTGATGAGCTGACAATTGTAAAATGACGACTCTGTAGGGGTGAGGTATGCCTCGCCCCTACATGGTACGCCTTGCCATAACAGAAGTCGTCCGGTTCTCCGGGCGGTCCTGCCCGTCTCCTGTAAGAAACAGGATCTGGAATAAAAGAGCCGGTAACATTTTCCTCATTTACTCAACAATCACTTTCACCCAGTGTAGTTGATTTCCTGTTGTTGCCTTCAGATAAAACATGCCGGGCTTGACCCGGTTACCAGCAACGGTTTGTCTGTTCCAGGTAAAGATCTGCTCCCCGGATGTATAGATCCCCTGATGGATCAGGCAGATAAAACGTCCTGAAAAATCAAATAATTCCAGTTTAACAAAAGCCTGTTGATCCAGGTTCACGCGAATGTTCAGCTGATCATTGACCGGGTTGGGAAAAACGGTCACGATATTCTGCCTTACAATATCCTGTGCAGGAGAAACTGAAACCGTGGAGGTGTCATATCCTCCCGATAAACAGGCTACCAGCCCGTTTCTTCCGCCCAGAACCATTTCTTTGCTTTCATCACCTACAATGTCGGGAATGGAGTTGATGGCATCCACCGGTGAAGGTACCGGAGTGGAAGCCAGGGTAGCCCCGTCTGATCCGTCCAGGAAATAGGCATAATTCGTCTGGTAAAGCGTGCCGATAATAGCATCATTGTACCCATCCCAGGAAACATCCCCGATGTTGGCAACATTGGACGACTGATCGGCCAGCGGCACCTGCCAGATATATTGCCCGTTGAAGCCATTGATGATGATTCCCTTTGGACTGCTGTGGGCTACCAGTATATCGCGGTAACCGTCTTTGTTCACATCCCCCATGTCCTGCAACCGGTTGATGATGAACGAGCCTGTGTTCAGGTAGTGCAGGTTGGCCCCGCTGACGGAATTGATCAACACTACCTGTCCCCCGAAACCTCCTGCAGCAACGTCCTTTTTCCCATCATTGTTGATGTCGTCCAGTTGCATCAGCCCCCATGTGGAGGTTCCGCTTGGGTAATTGGTCCATGAAATGGATCCGTTGGCGCCATTGATTCCAAAGAGCCTGGCAGCGTTTTCCTGCTGGTTTGATCCTCCTGCCAGCACATCCGGTTTCCCGTCGCCGGTAAAGTCTTCCACTCCGATCACAGAAAACAGTGGGCCCGAATCCGGATTCGGACGTTCCCATATCGAAATGCCGGTCAACCCGTTCAGGCAGTAGACCCGTACAGGCCCGGTATTGCTTCCGTCGTTCCCTGTGCAGCCCAGCACATCAGGTTTGCCGTCATTGTTGTAATCATACCTGGCATCCACCTGGTACACCCATCCCCCTCCCCCATATTCATGGGTATCATGTTTCCAGATCAGTAACCCGGTTTTTCCGGAATAAGCCGTGATGGAACGGTCCCCTCCGGCAGTACCCACGATGACATCGCGATAGCCGTCGTTGTTGATGTCGTCGATGGTTGTCATGCATTTCTGGCTGTAAGTATACCCGGCATAAATCTCTGTAGCCCAGAGAACGTCTCCGGTGCCGGAAGCATTGCCGTTGAAGCAACGAATATAGTCATCCTCGGATCCGACCAGTACATCCTCCACGCCGTCGCCGGTGATATCCTGGATCGGGACAATCGCTTTCGGGCTATTGTCGTATCCCCCGGTAATGGTGTAATTCCACAGGGGCGTTCCGATCGGGTATTTCGACTCCACACCGATTCCTTCCAGGGAGACATCCAGCGAACTCTGGCCAACGGCATCAGACACAATTGTCAGGATTCCTGTGTAATTCACTCCCTCTTCAGGATGAAACCAGATACCAATCTGCGCGGTTCCGTTAGATGGGACAGTCATGGGCAGCACGACCGATTCATCCACGATGAAATGAGGATCGTTCATGTTCAGGCCTGATATGGTCAGGACCGTACTTCCGTCGTTCGTCACGGGCAAGTACCACCTGGAATAGGCACCCGCACGCCTGTCTCCCCAGTCGTGTGAAGTGGAAGGCAGATAGATGTGAGGACCGTTATAAACTCCCTGTCCGGTCAGGGTTACGGGCACTGTCGGATCAAGAGGATCTGTTGAGTAAATGGTAACCTGGGTGTTCAGAGGTACTGCCGCTACGGGAGTATAGATCAACGGTACGTTTACGCTGCCTCCGGGTACCAGAACGGCAGGCGTGGTGAAGGTCGTGGTGATCGGTTCTGACGGAGGTATCGAGATATTGGTGATCGTCAGGTTTGCTGTTCCCGTGTTCTGAACCTGGCAGTTCCAGGTGGAAGAATTCCCGATGATGACGTTCCCGTAACTATGGGAAGTAACCGGAACTGTGATGGCAGGAGTTCCGGTCCCGGATAAATTCACTTTATAGAGGGTGCTGTTTCCGCCCAGGGGACCATCACAATACCAGAGGTAGGTTCCGTCCCAGACGATCCCGGCAGGATCCGTGCTTTCTGATGCATGGCTTTCCAGCACCGTGCCGGTATTGGTCACCTTGTACAACATATCTCCCCAGTAATCAGCAATCCATAGATCGGATCCGTGAACACAGATGTCCCATGGCTGGTTATTCGGAGGGGTGAATTGCGACAACACCGTGCCTGAAGAGTTGATCTTGTATACCACCCCCGGGTCGGGATAGTAGGTGCATACCCAGTAATTTCCTGCATCGTAGGCGATTCCGGACATATAATGATCGGGCAGGTTCAGTGTGGAGACTGTTGTCCCCGACATGTTGAACTCAATCGCTGTAGCCGGCACCGAGGTAGAGGTCACGTGATCGGTGTTCACCAGGTTGGGAGCTTTGTAAGTAAGCCCGTAAGAATCGCCAAAGGTTCCGGTGCACTGCAGGACAGTCGATCCGTTGGCAGGGTTGAATTTGTAGATCTGGTCTCCATTGGAACCATAAATTCCAAAATATATGTAGGTTCCGTCCCATGCCAGCCCGGATGCTTTTCCGGGGATGGAATAGGAAGCTACGATGGACCATGTGGTTGGCTGTCTGTTTTCCTGCCCGCCGGCTGTCAGTACAATGAAAAAACAGGCAAGCCAGATACTCATTCGTGGTTGTTTGATTGTTTTCATTACGTATGTTTTATTTTCTGAATCTGTCCAGAAGCGAATGGTCGTTGATCTCCTTGGAGAGGCCCTCTATAACATCGTAGGGGACCTCAAAAAGGTCAAGGATCGTCAAAGCGTCCAAACAGTTGTTGAATAATGGATCGATGTTAAATCCTATGATCTCTGCATTTACGCTGAGGTATTTTTTGAAAAGTACAGGCGTTTTATAAATAGGATCGATACTGCTGATGAAGCGGTCGAGCCGGCTCAGGTCCTTGCCCACATAGTTTAAAAACAACTGCTTGTTGATCTTTCGTGGAACCTGGATCGTGAAGGGCTTGTTGGGATGTATGTATTCGGAAAATTCTGAGTTGTAGAAATTTGCTTTCAGAAATTCCACCGCCAGCGCTTTGGAAACATCAAGGAATTCATTGCTCATGCTGACAGGTCCGATCAGGTAGCGATATTCAGGATTTTTGATCAGCAGGTAAAGAATCCCTTTCCACAACATGAAAAGGGAAAGGGTTTTTTTCTGATACTCTTTGGTTATGAATGAGCGTCCAAGTTCCATGGAAACTTTAAGGACGGTCGAGAAGTCGGGATCAATATGAAAAAGCGTACTGATATAGAACCCGGGAATGCCGTACCTGTCAAAGATCTCCTGCCCTTTGCCGACGCGATAGCCTCCTACAATTACCTGGGCATCTTCATCCCAGATGAAGAGCTGATCAAAATACTGGTCAAAATGGTCCAGGTCAAAACTCTTGTTCGTCCCCTCTCCAACCATCCGGTACGTTATCTCCCTCAGCCGTCCTATTTCCGTAGCGATATAGGGTATTTTCTCAGTGGGGGCACAAAAAACCGATTGATTCTGGATCTGAAAAAGTTTGTATTCGCCGGTAATCGATACGATTTCCTGGATCAGTTGTTCCTGCAGAACAGCATCGATCACCGGTTCCTGGGCAGCCTCAGAAGGTGCTGTGGATGCCTGACGTTTGATATTCGACAGCGGAATACCCAGGGCATAGGTTTTCATCCTGAGGAATTTGCCAAATTCGCGGATGTCGTCAAATTCATCCTGCTCCTTCACCAGGATAGGTGTGCCAACCCGTATCCGGATAACCTTGCCCCTTTTGTTGAAAAGCTCGGAAGGCAGTTTCACCGTCCTGAGCAACGGATGAATCATCCCCAGAATATGAAAAAAGCTGCTGTTTGATCCGTCGAAATAGACCGGGATCACAGGCACTTTTGATCGTTTGATGAACTTCAGGATCGAATGCTGCCACTCTTTGTCGGCCACTCCACGGTAATGCAGTTTCACGGTGGAGACCTCGCCGGCAGGAAAGATCCCGATCGGATGGTCATTCTGAAGATGCACGAAGGCGTCTTTGAGCCCTCCGAAACTGGATCTAACGTCCTTATAGGCTTCAAAAGGATTTACTCCCAGAAAATAGGGCTGTATGGGCTCCAGTTTGGTCAGGAGAAAATTAACAAGCATTTTATAGTCCGGCCGGATCCCGGGAATGATCTTCAGGAGTAAAATTCCGTCAATTGCCCCGTAGGCATGATTGGAAATGGCGATGAATGGTCCCGTTTTAGGGATGTTCTCCATCTCCTGATCATCCACTTCAAATCCGATTCCGACGCCCTCTATGAGCTGGTCAATAAACTCCCTGGGCTGGCATTCACAGATCTTGTTGTACTGTTTGTTGACTTTATCCAGGCTGAGAAGCCTGAAAATAATTTTCGCCAGAGTCTCCCCACCGAAATACTGAAGGTATTTGTTTGCCTCTACAAGCTGCCTGGGAGAGATCAGGTCCATAATTTAGCTTTGGAATAGAAAATGAATTACAAAGTTAAGATTTTACCAGTCCAAAATCCATCTGTTTCTTCCCAAGATCTATCCGCTTTACCCTGATCCGCACTTTGTCCCCAAGTTTGTACTGATGTCCGTACCGTTGTCCGATCACCTGGAAATTCTCTTCATCCAGGTAATAGAAGTCATCTTCCAGGTCCCGCAGCCTGACCATCCCTTCGCATTTTGTGCCTGCGATCTCAACGAACAGGCCCCATTTGCTTACTCCGGAGATCAATCCTTCAAATTCCTGGCCTACCTTATCCAGCATATACTCCGCCTGCTTGTATTTCACCGACATCCGTTCTGCTTCAATCGCTTTCCTCTCCATCTCCGAGGAGTGGTCGCACATGGGTTCATAAACATCTTCTCTGACAGAGGGCGCTCCATGAAGATACTCCTGCAGGATACGGTGCACCATCAGATCGGGATAGCGGCGGATGGGTGAGGTAAAGTGCGTGTAAAAGGGAAACGCCAACCCATAATGGCCAATATTATGGGCCGAATAGTAGGCTTTGGCCATAGTTCTTATGGCAATGGTCTCTATCATGGTCTCCGTGCCGGTTCCTTTGATGTCGCGGAAGAGGTTGTTGAAAGACTGAGCAAGGGACTTGTTGCTGGTCAGGGTCATCTTGTAGCCCAGTTTCTTGACGAATTCGATGAACGCCTGAAGCTTTTCGGGACTGGGAGTGTCGTGCACCCGGTAAACAAATGTCTTAGGGATCTGCTCTCCTCTTTTTTTTCCTATTTTCTCGGCTACACACCGGTTAGCCAGCAACATGAAATCCTCAATGAGTTTGTTGGAATCTTTCATTTCACGCAGGTAGATCTCCAGTGGCTTGCCCTGTTCATCCAGCCGGAACCTCACCTCCTGTGTCTCAAAATTGATGGATCCTTTCCTGAACCGTTCTGCCCTGAGGGCTTTGGCAATGGTATTGAATACACTGATCTCCGGAGCATACTCACCTTTCCCGGTTTCAATGATCTCCTGCACCTCTTCGTAAGCAAAACGCCTGTCGGAGTGGATGACGGTTTTCCCAAACCATTCGTTAAAAATCTTTCCTTTTTCATCGAGTTCAAAAACAGCTGAAAAACACAAACGGTCCTTGTGCGGCTGAAGGGAACAGAGCTCATTGGAGAGGCGTTCGGGCAACATGGGGATCACCCTGTCAACGAGGTAGATGGATGTTCCGCGCTGGTAGGCTTCATCATCGATGGCGGTGCCTGGTTTCACATAATAAGACACATCGGCAATATGAACCCCGACCTCCCAGTTGCCATTCACTAATTTTTGCAGGGAGATGGCGTCATCGAAATCTTTAGCATCCGCCGGGTCAATGGTGATAGTGAAGATCGTCCGGAAATCACGCCTGGATCTGATCTCTTTTTCCGGAATCTCATCCGGGATAGCTGCTGCCTCTTTTTCCGAAGCGTTTGAAAAAGAGAGCGGAAATTCAAATTCGGCCAGGATGGACTGCATCTCCACCTGGTTGTCTCCGGGTTTACCCAGTACCTGGATCACCGTTCCATAAGGATTCTGGGAGTGTTCGGGCCATTCACTGATGGCGACGATCACCTTCTGCCCTGTTCGGGCTCCATTCAGGTTCTCTTTCGGAATAAAAATATCTACCGGCATGGATGCATTGTCGGGAACCAGGAATGCAACATTTTTTGTGATCTCCAGGATGCCGACAAATTGTGTCTTGTTCCGTTTCAGAACCTCCACAATTTCCCCTTCACGTTTCCGGCCTTTCCGGATGGGGAAAAGTGAAACACTGACATAATCGCCATGCAACGCTTTACCGGTGTTGCCGGTTCCGATAAATACGTCACCCGATTTATCGTCCGGGATCACATACGCTTTTCCCGATTGTTTCATGTCAACAGTTCCTGTCATATGTGTCTTCACCGACTTCCGGTACCTCTCACCTTCCGGGTTGATGCGGTACTTGCCCCTGTTGGACTCAATCAGTTCGCGGTTCCTGAACAATTCTTCAATCAGCAACCTCACCAGGTCTTTCCCTGCCCTGTCTTCAATACCGAGCCGTTTTGAAACCTGTTTGTAGTTCAGTGTACTGTGAGGATTCGTAAGATATACCTGCAGGATGCTGTTGATCATAGTGTTTTTCTGATCCACATTGATTTTTTGTCTTTTCGTCATTTAACTCATTTTAACCGCAGATTACGCGGATTTCACAGAAAATTTCATTGTACGCAAACTCCGGTGTGCATCCACACCCTCATACCCTTTCACCTTCACACCCTCACACACTCAAGCTCTCATACCTCCCCACCCCCCAACGCTTCCAGCAACACCTTCGTATATTCCGATTGCGGGTTCACATAGATCTCATCCGGATCTCCCATTTCCACAATTTTTCCTTCCTTCATGACGATCAGGCTGTCGGCCATATATTTTACGACATTCAGGTCGTGTGATATAAAAATATAGGTAAGCCGTAATTCGTGTTTAAGGTCATTCAACAGGTTCAGGATTTGGGCCTGGATGGAGATATCGAGGGCCGAAACTGATTCGTCGCAGATGACCAGGCGCGGTTCAACAGCCAGGGCTCTTGCGATGCAGATCCGCTGGCGTTGTCCCCCCGAAAATTCGTGAGGATAACGGCAATAGTGTTCCGCGGTCAAACCAACTTTCTCCAGCAGCTCTATTGCCTTTTCAACCTCCTGATGCTTGTTTCCGTAAAGGTGGTGTACTTCCATTGGTTCCCTGATTGCTTCACCGATGGCCATCCGTGGATTCAGGGATGAATATGGATCCTGGAACACGATCTGGAGGTCTTTACGCAGCGATTTCATCTTCTGACGGGTCAGTGTTGTGATATCGCGGTTTTCATACAGGATTCTTCCTTCCGAAGCAGGGATCAGTTGCAGGATCACACGCGAAAGGGTTGTCTTGCCGCAACCTGATTCGCCAACAATCCCCAGTGTTTCTCCGGGATAGATGAAAAAGCTGACATCGTCAACCGCCCGGGTCGACTGCTTTGCCCTTCCCAGCCAGCCGGTTGTTTTGACAAACACCTTCCCTACGTGCTCAACTTTCAGGACCGGTTCCCGGCTAAAAAGCTCTTGATGAGCCTGTTTTCGTTCTTTAAGTGAAATGATCTCCGCCGGAATACGGGATGCGGGATCCGGGATTAGGGATGCGGGATCCGGGATCTCAGTTCCGGAATCCGGGAGGCTGGAAACTACACTTTCTTGTTGAGAAGGGGCCGGGGGTGGAGTCTGCCCTGTGCCCATATAATCCCCCACTGTTGGCAGTCTCTTGAGCCTGACATCCAGCGGCGGACGGCAGGCGATCAATCCCTGAGTATAAGGGTGTTCCGGATGATCAAACACCTGGCGGACTGTCCCCTGTTCAACGATCCTGCCTTTAAACATGACCACCACCCGGTCAGCAAACCTGCTGATCAGGCCAAGATCATGGGTGATGAAAAGAACGCTCATATTTCTCTTTTGCTGAATCCGTTTCAAAAGATCGAGGATCGACTTTTGAACAGATACATCCAGCGCCGTGGTCGGTTCATCGGCAATCAGCAGGGAGGGGTTGCAGGAAATCGCCATGGCTATCATCACACGTTGCTTCTGCCCTCCTGAAAGTTCATGCGGGAAAGACCGGAAGATCCGTGCCGGATCAGGGAGGCTTACCTCGCTGAAAAGCTCCAGTACCCGCTTTCCGGCCTCTTTTTTAGAACTCCCGAGGTGCCGGCGGACCGTTTCGGATACCTGTTCCCCACAGGTGAAAACCGGGTTCAGTGAAGTCATCGGTTCCTGAAAGATCATAGAGACGGATTGTCCCCTGATCCGTTGCATCTCCCTGTCAGAAAGAGAGTCAATCCGTATCATCCGGCCGGATGCATCAGTCAGCCGGATAGCTTCAACAGTCACAATTCCCGGAGGATCAGGGATCAGTTTCAACATGGACAGGGCTGTCACTGATTTTCCCGAACCAGACTCCCCCACGATACCCAGGATCTCTCTCTTTCCGATGTTGAATGAAATGTCGTCAACAGCCAGTGTTTCACTCCCATCACTTCTGAACCGAACCGACAGGTGCTCAACTTTCAGTAAAAATCCTTGGTGCATTTGAATTTAAATTCAGTGTAAACATACAAAAATTGACAACCGACCCTATAACCTTTTACCATGTTTTCCGATTAATGGGAAAACAAACCAATATGTGGATGAATGATTTTTTCTCGTTGGTCTATCCCAGGATATGTACCTGTTGCGGGAACAGTTTGTGGAAAGGAGAGGAAGTAATCTGCACACTTTGTGAGTACCATCTGCCCAAGACCTGGTACCATATGGAGCACGATAACCCCGTAAGCAGGATTTTCTGGGGGCGTGCTCCCGTTGAGAATGCCGCTTCTTTTCTCCATTTTAACAAAGGGAATCAGGTTCAGCACCTGATCCATCACCTGAAATACAAAGAGCGGAAAGATATCGGCGTGTGGTTCGGGTCGGTCTATGGTACTTTTCTGAAAAATTCGCCGTTTTTCCGAACAGCCGAAGCTGTCATACCGGTTCCGCTCCACAGGAAAAGGCTGCTCTCAAGAGGATTCAACCAGAGTGAGCAATTCGGCCTTGGCCTGGCGGCCAGCATGAATATCCCGCTGGAAGGAAAAACGCTTTTCCGTACCGGTCTCTCCGAAACGCAAACGAGAAAAGGCAGGTACAAACGGTGGGAAAATGTCACGGGGATCTTTGAAGCTCAAGATCCCGGGAAACTTTCAGGCAAACATCTGCTCCTGGTCGATGATGTGATCACAACCGGGGCCACACTTGAGGCATGTGTCCATGCGCTGCGGTCCATCCCTGATGCCAGAATCAGTATAGCTACCATCGCCACTACAGGGAATTAGATCAGAGATTCCCTCCCAGCACCAGAGGTTTTTTTACTCTTTTAACGATGCCTTCCGGATTTACGAGTTCAACATACGCAATGTATATGCCCATCGGGGCTTTCAGCCTGTCATCCCTGATACCGTCCCAGGAGAACACGTTTTGTTGTCCCAACAACGTGTTGGATGTAAGTTGCCTGACCTTTCGTCCGGTAACATCAAAAATCAGGACGGTGGCCTGGAAATCCCCTTCTGCCAGGATGAGGTGAATGGAAACAACATCGTCGTGGCCATCATTGTCGGGCGAAAACACAGGTGGTATGATGGAAACCATATCATCCGTAACACCAGGGTCTGCCCATTGGGAGTTTTCACAGGCCGGGGTAGCATATCCCCAGTTTTCGCCGGCAGAATGCCAGTTGGACGGATCGGTTGCCGGTCTCTCCGGACTAATCCGTTCAAGCGAGACACCTTCTGCAGAATTGAGCAGCGGATAATGCATGCCACTGTGATACTCCATCCCGTCAATCAGCTCTTCGTCTGCGGAACGGATCAGTCGTATTTCACCACTGCCGTTCTGCATGGAAGGAAAAGAGCTCATATCAAGGAATTGATTGGGATGTGGAGTGTTGTAGAACTTTTTAACACTCTCCTGGTTGCTGCAAACAGCAATAAAATCAAGCGGAAACATGAGGAAAGGTTCGGAAGACAGGGGAGCAGCCGCTTCCATGCCTGCAAAAATGCCGGTGTCTGAGACCAGCAGAGCCAAGCTCTTCAGGTCCACCACCTTGTTTGACCTGTTGAAAAGTTCAATGAACCTGGAGGATCCCGGGTAAGGATCATGCAGCACTTCATTGATAATCACATCCTTTCTGTCAGCCACTACCGGGATTGCCGCCTTTGTAACAACAGGCGTGAACATGCTGTTACCGGCACAATCGGCTAGTTGAGGTGACCCTGTAAGAAAATATATGTATCCCTGGGTGAAAGGATCGGCAAACACAAGCCTGACAGATCTGTATTCGGGGAACACCGGTGCAAGCGATGCAGGGGATCTCCCCCCTGGTTCGAGAACCCAATCTTGCGGATCTCCCATAGAAGTGGTATCAATGGGCTCTGAAAATTTCAGCTCCCAGGTGGTTGCGTCAGCAAGGAAACCCCGGAGCAGTTCGAGAGGTACCAGGTCAGGATTTGCTCCCCGCACAGAGTTTGTTTCTCCCGGTGTCCCTCCCTGTGAACTCACAGAAGCGGTCCAGTTATCTCCGCAGCCGCATGGATTGGCGGGATCTATCATCTCAAGCGACCATCCGCCCCCGGCTTTCCATGATTCTTCAATCCAGTCAGGAGAGTATGCCAGGGTATGGATGACCTTTTGATGGCTGTTTCGCAGGACTAGGGTGGCTCCGTCGTTCGCCAGGCTGGATCCGGAAGTGAGGAGTGAAACTGTTTTACCGTAAGCAACCAGCGAACTGTCTTGTGCAACTATCAGAAAACCGTTGGCAGGGATCGTGACCTGCGGAAAAGTTTTCCTGTTATTGCCAAAATCAACTGACCAGCCGCTGAGATCGACCGGAAATTCCGTATTGTTGAACACTTCCACATATTCGACCGGTGGCAGTCCAACCGCCGGTTCCGGATCCATCATGACTTCATTGATAAGGATGTCATAGGCCTGAGGTTCAAACCTGGCAAATGGAACCAGCGTGTCTGGCATCCTGTTTCCGGCCGGATCAAACAGATCACTGATCAACAATGTGTCCTTTATCTTTTCAGGTATAGATTGTTCAAAATTTAACAGTACTTCATCCGCCTTTCCGGCCGGAGAGGTCACCGACAAGGGGTGAATCATGTTTGCTAGCAAGGTGTAATGCGAGGGATTTTGACCTCCCGATATCTCCATATTCTCTGAAAAGAGCAGGTGTATATGCATGCTGTCGGGCAGGTTCAGCGCTAAAAGTGATGGAGGGAGAGTATCCCGGATGACCGGTCCGACATAGACATCATCCATATATATTTTTGCTGCGTTGCTTGAGGTATACCTGCACCAGAAACCAAACCAGGATGTTGACGGAAGGGACGAATCCAGCCAGGAACCCTGTTCAATGTAATCTTCCCCGCCGGCAGGATCTGCCGACGCGCTCCATAACCCTGAATTGTCAAGGATAATTTTAACCCGAAGGGTGTTGGTAGACAGTGATGTGGTAATATCCGGGAAACAAAAGAGGGACTGTACGGTTGTTCCGGTTTGCTTCATTATATAAATACTGTCGTTTCCACCTCCCACCTGCAGAAGGTAACCGTTAAGCGGTTGATCCAGTTCCAAGCGATCGGCGGTCAGGTAAACCTTCATGAAATTGTTGGCCGATGTGTTGAAAGAGAGTTTCAGCCAGAAATTCCATTCGGTTTCTTTCAACCTTCTATTCGGAGTTGAAAGGAATGAGGTATCACTCCCTGTCCATTTCAGGTGAAGTTGCTTTGCGACGTTCACTTCGAAGTGCAGGGAGTCACCCTTCCACCCCGGATTGTTTATAAATTCACCATCCGAAAAATCATCCACCACCTGGCCGGTTATTCCCGTAAACCCGGCCAGCATCTGCATACAAATGAATACCATTGCTTTTCTCATCGTTTTTTTCTCCATTAATCGGAAAACACAGCAAAAGGTTAAATGGTTGGTTGAAGTTTATCCATTATCTTTGCTTCATGAAACTAGCTGTTGTCGGCGCCACCGGCCTGGTTGGCAGAACCGCTCTGAAGATCCTGGAGGAGAGGTCGTTCCCGCTCGACCGCCTGATCCCGGTTGCGTCAATCCGTTCAGTGGGGCAGGTGATCCGGTTCCGGGGCAGGGAGTGCATGGTGACGGATCACCTCGACGCGATTCAGGAAAAGCCCGAAATCGCGATCTTCTCTGCCGGCGGGGAGGTAAGCCGTGAATGGGCTCCAGAGTATGCGGCGGCCGGGATCAGGGTGATCGACAACTCCTCTGCATGGAGGATGCACCCTGAAATTCCGTTGATCGTCCCTGAGATCAACGCAGAGATTCTCACACCGGATCATTTCATCATCGCCAATCCAAACTGTTCGACCATCCAGCTCGTTATGGTCCTGGCTCCCCTGCACGCGAAGTATTCGATTAAACGCATAGTGATCTCCACGTATCAATCGGTTTCCGGTACCGGGGCCAAGGCAGTCAAACAACTGGAAAACGAACGCAAAGGAATTGCAGGTGAAATGGCATATCCCCATCCGATCGACCTCAACCTGTTTCCTCATGGCGGTCCGTTCCAGGAAAATGGGTACACCGCCGAGGAGATAAAGCTGGTTAACGAGACACGGAAGATCCTGGATGATCCATCCATCATGGTCTCCCCTACCATCGTACGGGTGCCGGTGATGGTAGGACATTCGGAAGCGGTGAATATTGAATTCTCAAATCCTTTTGACTTGCAGGATGTATATTCCGTTCTCACAGCTATGTCCGGGATCACGATCCTCGACGATATTAAGAATAATTGTTATCCCATGCCAATCCTGGCCGAAGGAAGAGACGATGTATTTGCAGGCCGTATCCGGCGCGATGAATCCCTGGAAAATGGATTGAATCTGTTTATTGTGTCAGACAATCTCCGGAAAGGAGCTGCCACAAACGCCATTCAGATTGCCGAGTACCTGCTGAGGTTTATCGCCTGAACCGAAACGGAAAATCCAGCTCTGAGTATCAGTTAATTAATTCACAAGGTTGAGATAGCTCAATAGATTATTGATGCGTATCAAAAATTTTGTCCTTTCATATCAATTTAATTGTATCTTTGCCTTCATAGCGTCGTTGATCTACTAAAAGAGTTGGCATGAACAAGATACAGGAGTCGGAGAATTGCAGGAACTGCAACTGTAAAACCTCCATCTTCAGTAGCCTGAACAAGGAGGAGCTGGATCAGATCAACCAGGGCCGTTATACCGTACACTATAAGGCCGGGGAGATTCTGTTTAAACAGGGGACCCCTTCACCTCATTTTGTGTGCCTGACGAAAGGGCTTGCCAAATTATATATTGAAGGGTACGGGAAAAACCTGATCCTTGCCCTGGTCAAACCGGTGGATTACATTTTCGGGCCGGGAACGTATGTTGATAACCGCCATTATTATTCCGCTGCTGCTGTGGAAGAGACCACCGCATGCCTTGTGGATGTAAATATTTTCAAGCAGCTGATCAGGCAAAATCCCGATTTCGCAGAGGAGTTTATAAGCCGGATATCCCGTCAGGCCATATTCAACTTCGACCAGGTAGTTAGTCTGACCCAAAAACAGATGCCCGGTCGAATTGCTGATGTGCTTTTCTACCTCAGTGAGAAGATCTATGGAAAAAATCCTTTCGAAATTACCATCTCACGCCAGGACCTTGCCGATCTTTCAGGGATGTCGAAAGAGAGTTCCATCCGCATTCTGAAGGAGCTGAAAGAAGAGGGTATCCTCAAAGTTACCGGCAGTACCATCGAAATCCTGAATGAAAAACAACTCCGGCAAATCAGTCAAACAGGCTAATATACCGTTGTTTTTCAGCATTTTACTTATTTTTATGCATTCTTTAACCAGATTATTTATTGATATATATCATCGCGGAAGTTGACCTGTGTCACTTTTTGATAGACATATATCACTATCTGGATGAATAAATCTCACCGCTTTGTTAATCCTCTAACACAACGAACTTCTCTATTTTTGCTTCCAGACTGAACGCCTATACCCGTTTGTGTTATTGAGAGAAAGTGAATATTTAACAAAAACCAAAACAGTATGAAAAGAGTACTAACTTATTTGTTTGCTGCCGGAATGATGATTTCTGCAGCAAGTCTAATGTTTACCAGCTGTACGAAAGAGGG
>Ga0172368_10001205_pt1 | contig 36122 bp, 29 predicted proteins | sample Lak11m_FD_114540 | JGI IMG/M metagenome (GOLD analysis project Ga0172368, IMG submission 114540) | Freshwater microbial communities from Kabuno Bay, South-Kivu, Congo - kab_022012_11m | ecosystem: Environmental > Aquatic > Freshwater > Lake | place: Democratic Republic of the Congo: South-Kivu... | reverse complement strand
CAGACAGAGCATGAAGTGCGCGTTGTAGCCTATCGGGTTGCCGGTGTAGAATATTTTATTGCTACCGACCGTTTTGATCTCTCAGCCGAGGATATTGCGCTTGCCTATAAGCTGCGCTGGGAAGTTGAAAAGTTCTTTGCTTGGTGGAAGCGGCATCTGAAAGTCTACCACCTGATTGCCCGGAGCCCCTATGGGCTTATGATTCAACTGCTTACCGGCCTTATTACCTATCTGCTGCTGTCGATTTACTGCCAGGAACAGTATCATGAAAAAGTCAGCATTAAGCGCGTCAGAGAGATCCGAATAAAAATCAGAAATGAATTCGCACGGCAGGAAGATATCCCGGTTAACATGAACGTGTTCAAAGAACAAATAAATGGCTTAGCTTCCAATGCAAAAACCTAACCGGAAATTACTGTATTTCTGCAGTTCCGGCCCTAACCGTACATGCTTAGCAAAACTTTTCCCTTTGATGGTGGTGTTCCACAGGTATTGGGGACCATGCCCAGCATGCCCTTTCCGGGCACAGGCACAGTTCTTCTTCCCGCATTTGCGATAATTAACCGATATGATCCCTCGTCTGAAATTACCGATTTCTTCCAGTCTCCTATATAAAAACCTTCTTTTCTCCAATAAGCTTTCTACGGTCTCTTCCATAGTGTCCTCCTGTAATCTGATTGCTTAATAAGCATTCAGATTACAGGAGAAATAATAAAATGTCAACTTCTACCTATAATTTTGTCGTACACCCGCAGCGCTATAAAGTCCTCTTTGAGGTCATGCTGAAAAATAGCGGGGCATCCGTTTTTATGAGTTGTGGCTTTTTTTATTGATTGAATTTTAATAACAACCTATCATAGTTGTAACTGATGGAGCTTCGTTTCGCTTCTTGCACTTACTGAAGGCCCGGCGGAAATAGTTCGCCTGAAGGCCCCGGCCGTGAACTAACCACGATGGTTTTATCAATTTCTTTGAAGAAGGGAGACCGTTATGCAGCTCGCAATGATTGGTCTGGGACGGATGGGAGGAAACATGGCGCGTCGCCTGCTGCGCGCGGGACACGAGGTCATCGTGTATTCGGCCACGGCGAAGACCAGGGAATCCTTTGCCGCTGAAACCGGCGCCTTCGCCGCCGCTTCTCTCGATGAGCTGGCGGCAAAGCTCAAGCCGCCGCGGGTGGTCTGGCTGATGGTGCCTGCGGCTTCAGTTGATGAAACGCTGAATGCTCTCGCCGGCCTTTTACAGAAGGGCGACATCATCGTAGACGGCGGAAACTCCTGCTACACAGATGATATCCGCCGCGCTAAGGAGCTTGCTCCTAGGGGGATTCACTACGTTGATTGCGGAACCAGCGGCGGCGTCTGGGGACTGGAACGGGGATACTGTCTTATGATCGGCGGCGAGGATGCGACGGTACCATATATTGATCCTGTTTTAGCCGCGCTGGCACCCTGCGCAGGCGAGATCCCACGCACGCCGGGACGCGAGGAAACCGGCGGCACCGCCGCACAGGGCTATCTGCACTGCGGGCCGCATGGCGCCGGTCACTTCGTCAAGATGGTGCACAACGGCATCGAGTACGGCATCATGGCTGCCTATGCCGAGGGCTTCAACATCCTTCGCCACGCCAATGCCAGCGCGAACCAGCAGGCGGTTGATGCCGAGACCACGCCGCTGCGCAACCCCGAAAAGTACCAGTACAGTTTCAACCTGGCGGATATTGCCGAGCTCTGGCGCCGCGGCAGCGTGATCGCCTCGTGGCTGCTGGACCTGACAGCAGCCGCCCTGCTCCGGGACCCGTCCCTCGGGGGATTCGCGGGCCGGGTTTCCGACTCCGGCGAGGGACGCTGGACTATTAAAGCTGCCATTGATGAGGCGGTGCCGGCGCCGGTGCTCACCGCAGCGCTCTACCAGCGTTTCAGCTCGCGCGGCGAGGCGGACTTTGCTGACAAGCTCCTGTCCGCTATGCGCTTCGAATTCGGCGGGCACCGTGAAAAATCAGCGAAATAGAGAAGCACGCATGCCTGCGCTGACCCATGGGGAACTGCCATGAATATTATTATACGGGACGATGCCGATGCTGCGGCCCGGGAAGCTGCCGCAATCATAGCCGCGGCGGCGTGCACCGCTGTGGCTGCGCGCGGCCGCTTCATCATGGCTGTCAGCGGCGGCAGCACCCCGCGAAAAATGCTGCGTGAGCTGGCAGACGAAGCTGTTCCCTGGGAGGGGGTGCATGTGCTACAGGTGGATGAGCGCGTGGCTCCTGCGGGGGGCCCGGACCGGAACCTTATCCTCTTGCGCGAAAGCCTCCTTGAGCATTCGCCGCTTCGGCCCGGGCAGATGTATGCCATGCCGGTGGAATTACCTGACCTGGGGGCCGCAGCTATGCGCTATGCCGAGACGCTGCAAGAGCTTGCCGGATCGCCGCCCATGCTTGATCTTGTCCACCTGGGCCTGGGAACAGACGGCCACACTGCCTCGCTGGTGCCCGGAGATCCCGTGCTTGACATCACCAGCACCGATGTTGCCCTGACCGGCATATACCAGCAGCAACGCCGGATGACCCTGACCTATCCACTGCTCAACCGTTCCCGCTGTATCCTGTGGCTCGTGACCGGCAGCGCAAAAGCAGGGATGCTGGCGCGCCTGCGCGACGGCGATACATCGATTCCGGCCGGGCGCATTTCCCGCGTCCAGGCGCTGGTGCTCACTGACAAGAAAGCAGCAGGGCAGCTGTAAGCAAAATGAGGGGGAAACGTTACGGTGCGGGTGTTTTTCAACAGCCGGCTATTTGGTTACTATTTTATCCTTAACCTGGATCTGCTGTCCGGGTTTAATGTCTGCTATAAGCTTCCCGATCGTCATGTCCTCCAGAACATTTATGATCCGGGCTTCTCCCAGCTCTTTAGTTTCAGCGCCGAGCTTTTTCCCGGTTATAGGATGCACGATAGCCGCGCCCTCCCGGTAAACGATGAATTTCATGTCCTTCTTGACACGGCTGGCAGCGCCGAAATCAGCATAGACATCCCTGCCCGCCGCCTTGATTACGATGCCCTCGACAAGCGGGAAGCTGTGCTTGAATTTCCAGGCAAGCCCGTTGACGATAAACTGGACCTGGGCGAGGTTCTTATCCTCCGCATACACGTCTTTTGCGTCCATAAGACCGGTGGTTTCCGTGTTGATGAGACGGGCATAGATTTCAATCGAGTTTCTGGTCTCATTGACCGTCCCCATTAAAATGCCTTCTGCCGCGATAATTTTCCCCACCTGCAAAGCCTTGGTTTTGTCGGCCAGATCAGTGGCGCTGAGTTTTAATTCCCTGAGCGCAGCCTCAAGCTCCGGGCCTCTGCTCACAATATTAAAGCGCTCCTGATTTAGAAATGCTGCTACCAGGTTGTCATAGACCGTGCTTCCTGCCGGCGTGGCCTCACCCTTCTGCTCAAAGGGAAGCACGGCAACACTCATCCGGGACCCTATGTTCATAACCGCCGGCATCTGGTACGTTATGGTGACTGTTTTTGCTGCCGTGGCGCCCCTTTTATTCTGAACCTCAATGCTGATCCTGTTGTCGCCGGGTTTCAGCTCTATAAGCTGGCTGAAGAAGATATTTTTCCCCGGCTTAATGGAGAGCGGGGAGCCGTCTATTTTCACGGCGACAATCTCATCAGGGCCGGAGACGCTGCCGTCTATGTACATGGTTGCATAAGACACGGTCTGTTTTTCAGCAAGCTCCTTGAGCGTCAGCTTGAACGGCGAGACCATCTGCTCTCGGAGGGCTGCGGTAAAAAAGCGGTTCACGCCGGTATCAAGTATGCCCTCGCCGGCCAGAGCCAGGCGAATGGGTTCTCTGCTCTGCGCCCGGCCCTGGGCTACGGCTTTACGCATGGTTTTGCGAAGCGCCAGCTTCGGCACATAGACAAGGTTCAGCTCCCCGTTTGTTCTGTTGCCGGCGATATCATGGGCGGCAAGCGTTATCGTGTTATTGCCCTCATGGAGCTGGACGGTATGGCTGAACGCAACAGCCCGCTCTTTATTATAGGCCAGCTGCTGGTCATTGATGGTAAGCGAGGTGACGCCCGACGCATCAGCAACAGCACCGCTTAATATAATTTTATTCTGCGCCACTTCCTGCCCGTCGGCAACATTCTGGATGTTTAGCTGCGGCCCTTCAAAATCGCCGGTTATGGCTACTGTTTTTTCTGAAACTTTACCAAGAAGGTCCCTGGCTTTAATCCTGATCTCGTTCAAACCTTTTTTAATCTTTACCTCTTTAGAAAATTCAAGTTTCTTTTGCGCCAGCTCAATAAACAGGGGGTCATTGTTCACCGCCACGGTGCGGGCGTATGCCTCATCTTCGACCACCCCTGCAACCTTCAGGTTATAACGATTGCTGACCGCTTCCACCCCTCCGGTAGTTACCTGTATTGTGGCGGGGGGGGTATCAGCCCCGGACGTTTTCAGGATGGCCGCCCGGACCTCGTTTAAGTAATACTTGGCCCTGCCGGAATCCGCCTGAACCAGAGAATCTTCAAGCTGCTTCTGCGCTTCGTCATAATTACCAACATGAAAATAGGCTGCTCCCAGCTCGCGGTGGGGGAAATAATCTATAACGTGCATGCCGTAGGTCCGCGCCCTGCGCTGGTCGCGGTCGCGCTGCCTGAGCGCTTCTTTAAAATCCGCTATGGCTTCAGGATAAAAACCGCCCTGCGAAAACGAGCACCCGCGCTCATAGAAATTCCACCAGCGCTCCCGAAAAAGCCCCTTCACCACGCCATACTGCCTGCCGTCTTTAAAATATTTTTTATCCGGCGGGGTATTGCAGCCGCCGGCCAGCACAATCATGCTGATTGCGCTGAAAAGGAGCATGACCGGAAATAGTCTGGAAGTTTTCATGGACAGTGCGTTTTAAAAATGAACGATCATTGACGCGAGAAAATTGTGCTGCTGGTCATCTCGCGTGGCATGGGGGACCTCGGCCTGCACCCCATGGGCCCAGCGGTATATATAGCAGCAGTCAAGCACCACATTGCCGAGCATTATTCCGCTGCCGAAACTTGCGCCGTAGTAATCCTTGGGGTGCCCGGTGCCCGGCTCCGGGTCATAGAACATGCCGAAGCGCACGGGGACAATAGTTCTTTCGAGAATAAACAGGTATTCGCATCCAGCCCGCACCTGGGTGGTATCCCCGGGATGCGTCTTTCCCCGGGCATCACCGCTGATATTGGTCTTTGTGCCGCTGGCCCGGACATAAAATTCAGACCACTCGGTCCGGTACACGTCCAGGTCCACGGTTAATGCATCAGACAGCCTGAAGGCAATTCCCAGGCCGTAGGACTTGGGAAACTTAATGCGGATGTGTTCATCCTTTGAGACAAAAGGGGCAGAGCTTCTTCCGGCAAACGGCAGGGCGGTATCCCGGCCGAGCTCATAGGAGCTGCCTGAGCTGTAGGTGTGGCGGTCGGCATCAGCAATAAACGGCGTTTTGAAAACACCGCCTATGGTGATAACCCTGTTCACCTGCCAGAGAAACCCCAGGTTCATATTGAACGCTTCAAAATTGTCATTTTTTTCTTTGGTGATCGATTGATACCGGTACTGGATGAGCTTGTTGTTGGTGTTAAGCACAAAAGCCTTCCCGGTTACTTTTCTCACATTGCTCCAGCCGTTATCATAGCCGAGATTGTCGGTCCAGAAATTAAACGTGGCGCCGATCGACAGGCGCGGGGTGAGCTGAACGGCAATGGCCGGGGCAACCGCCTTCAAGGCGCCGGTCTGGTTGAAATCTGTTTTTGTCTGGACATTCTGAAAAATGCCGCTGCTGCCGGTCGAGCGAAAGTCGTAGTCAAAGCAGAGCTTGTTGTAAAAGTCATAGAGCCGCTGGTAGTTTAACGAAACAACAAAGTTTTTATCAAAAGCCCTGAAGGGCAGCGCGCAGCTCAAATAATTCAGGTCCTCCCGGGTTACGCTGTTCCAGCTGTCAGATTCCGGGTGGCTGGATGAGCTGATGTGTCGTTTGCGGTACGCGTAGGAGCCGACAATCGAAAATTCCGGGCGCTCAAGCTGGATGAGGCCGCCGGGGTTCCAGGATGCGGCCGTGGCATCATCTGCCACGGCAATAAAGGCCCCGCCCATGCCCTGGGCGCGCGCGCCCGAACCAACCGGGTTGGGAGATGAGCTGATCTGCACGTCGGAAAATATTTGCGCAGCTGCGTGCCGGACCGGGCAGAGCAGAACAACCGCCAGGGTGAATATACCTGCGAGCAGCAAGGGGTGCGGTTTTGTTAGAGCGACGTGCATAGGATACCTGCTTATAAATTGATATAACCGGTTATGACCCCCTGCAGCGTGACCATTCCCCGGCTTTTACCGGTATCCTGCTGTTGCATCCCCGCTTAAAAAGCAGGGATGCAACAGCAGGTATCTAAAGAAAATAATTAATTGCCGGGAAGCCCCGCCCTGTGGGCGGGGAGCTTTACTGGCTGATAATTTCCTCTACTTTCATTCCCGCGGCAAGGCCCGGTATCTCTTGTACCGGCGCAGCAGCGGCGCTCCCGGCATCAACCGCTGCTGCCTTGAGTGTGCCGATTTCCCGCAGATGCTGCTCCGGATCTTTTCCTGCTTTGAGCACTTTAAATCCCATGCCCTCCCGTACGCCCGCCTCGGCTCCGACGTTCAACACCACCCTGGCGCCCTCGACAGCGGTTACATATCCCCGCACCGGATAGGCCCGGTCAAGCTTTGCCAGTATCTGGCGCGCGGTCTTCTCCGCAAGCTGATTGATATCCCGGTCTGTTTCGGCAATGGCTGCCTTGAGGCTGGTGGTCTCTGTCTCCGTCAGACGAATGCTGGCCTGGATATCTTTTCCGTAACGCATTATGGAGCCGGTTGCAATAAGCCGGGCGGCAAGGATTTTTCCCACCTGCAAAGCCTTCTGCGGATCAACGAGATCGGTAGTGCTCAGCTTCAGCTCTTCCAGGAGCTTGTCCAGCAGCTCGCGCTCAACTACCTGCACCCGGCCGCTCTCCTGGAGAAGCCCGTTTACTTTCAGCTGGAAAAACTCGTCCTCTCCCTCGCGCATTGACGGGCCGCCCTTGTGCTGGAAATTTACCAGGCTCAGCGTAATGGGCTGCGAGGTCCAGGCATCCTGCGGCGGCTTTGCCGCGGGCGCCTTCCTGCTTGCTTCTACCAAGTCACTGACAAGCTTGTCAATCCTTTCCCCGCGGGCCTTGTCATCAGGTGCCTTCTGCCTGCGCTCAGCATCCGCAAGAAGGCCTGCCGCAACCGGGTCCTGCGGATTTGCCGTGACCGCTTTCTGATAATAGTCAGCTGCTTCCGCGACATTTCCCCTGCGTTCCAGCGCCACGCCCTGATTGGTGTTTATGACAGAGCTGGCCGGGTTCAGGGCCGCCGCCTCGCCATAATAGACCAGGGACTTTTCCCGGTCTCCCTGCGCTGAATAGATGCGCCCCAGCCCGTTGAGCGCCTCCGCGCGCTGCCAGGAGGGAGCGCGTTTCTGCTGTGCCGCTTTTTCGTATGCCGGGGCAGCTTCATCCATCTTTCCCCGGGAGAAGAGAATGTTGCCGACAACCACATGCGCGTATATGCTTCCGGGGAAAAGCTCCAGCGCCGTGTCCGCCATTTCCCGCGCCTTGTCCAGGTCGCCGCTCTCAAAAAGTACTGCCGCCAGCCCCTCAAAGCGCCGGTAATCAGTATCCGAGAGCTGTAGAAACATGCGCTGTGCCTGCTCCGTTTGCCCGGCATGCAGCAGGCCGTAGGCTCGAGCACAGGGGTCCTGCGCCTCCTGCCCCCGCTGCCGCTGCACCAGCAGCGCAGTGCCGGCAAGCAGCAGAAGCGCAAGCACCGCACCCAGAACAAGGCGCTTTCTTTTTATCGCCGCGGCTTTCTGCTCATTAAAAAAGACGGTTTCCCGGGCAGTGCTTCTGAACTGCGCCCCCCCGGGCACTTCCCGAACCGGCGCCGCTTCTTCCTCCTCCTCTGCCCCGGCTGCGGCAGAGGAAAAATAGCTGGCCCCCGGGTCTCCATAGAGCATATAGCTTGCCCACACAATAGTGTCTTCCCCGTATTCCTTGACCAGAAAAAGCCGCGCCATGCGCAGCGCCTCGCCGATGGGGGCGCCGTCAATCATGTACTGATAAAATTTTTCGGCAAAGCGGGCGCTGGGCTCATCGAGCACTTCCCAGAAAGTGCCGATGTAGTGCTGGACTCCGGCAAGCAGAAAGGCGTTTGCCAGGCCGTAAATTTTTTCGCTGTATGTTGGCTCCAGCTTCCACTCCTCGGTCTGCCCGGACTGGCAGGCATTACAGAACACCATGGCCGGCAGGGGCCTGCCGCCCACCAGTTTCATGATATCGGCAGAAGTGAATTTTCCGCCATCAAGGAGCCAGCCGCTGCTGGAGGGGTTTTCCGCATCATAGTCAGCGTGGCCCGCGTAGTGGACCAGGTCAAAGTTCCGCAGCTTCTCCATGATATAGTCAGCGCTGATCTGGCCGCTGCGCTGATTGGCGTTCAGCAGAGCGGGGCTCTTGTCCATCTCTTCCCGGATCCGCCGCCCCTCTTCAAAAGCGCTTTTGAGGTCACCGCGCGGGTCCGACAGTATCAGCATCTTCAGGGGCAGGGACAGCGCCCGGGTCCGCATGTTTACCACCGAGTGCCTGGTTTTGACGATTCTTCCCATGTTAAACTTCTGGCAGAGAAACTGCTCGCCGTCATAGAGGAGCTCCCAGGGAATGTGCACCAGGGTATCGTCGATGTTAAACACCAGGTCCTGCACCCCGGCAACGCGGATGACTTCCTTTGCCCGTGCGGTCAGCAGATTGTCAAACAGCACTGACCCGACATCCCGCAGCTTTGCCAGAATTTCTTTTGAGATGCGGCCGCGGGTATTGGCCCGGTTCAAAATGCTGATGACCTCCTGGCTGCGCATTTCAATCTTGTCCATGGAGACGTGCATTTCCTCATAGGGGCGCAGCGAGCCTGATTCATTGCCCGCGAGAACCAGGGAGGTGACCTTCAGGCTGTTGCCCTCCCGGGTAATGTCCATTTCCAGGCGCCGGCGCACGCCCCGTTTCTTTTGGGAAATTTTTTCCGCTGCGCCGGCGGCTCCGGAGCGGGTGGCCCCGGCAACCATCTCTTCATCGCCCCACACCACGCGGTATATGTCCAGCGCCTCTTCTTTTCCCCGCACCTGGGCCTGCGTGACATAGCGGCAGATGATGTCATCTGTTTTGCGCACGGTGTCATAAACGGATGCGCTGATGAGAATCTGGTCCGGATCACAGAGCGCCTCAATCCGGGCTGCCACATTCACCACATCGCCGAAAATGTCCCGGGATTCGACAATTCCTTCGCCGGCATTGATGCCGATGCGGATGTGAATCTGCTCCCGGGCGGATTTTCCCCGGTTGTGCTCCTCCAGGGCCTGCTGCATGACCGAGCCGGCGCGGACCGCCATGACCGGGTCATCAAACCCGGCCATGATGGCATCGCCGATTGTCTTTATGACCCGGCCCTGATGAATCTCAATCAGGGGGAACAGCATGTCATTGTGCTGCTGCACCATAAGCCGGCCCTCGATATCACCGCGGGATTCAAAGAAGGAGGTGGAGCCCTTGATGTCGGTGAACATGACGGTTACCTGCCGGGTAAATTTTTCCTTGAGCAGGTCATCAATCTTTTTCCGTTCCTGGAGGAGCTTTTCAATATTTTCCGGAAGGCTTTACTGCGCTGATGCTTCTTTTTTCTCCGGGCTTTCCCCGGTATCTTTTTCTTCTTCCATGATTATGACTCCTTTACGGCAAGCAGCAGGTGCCCCAGCCTTTTATCGCCGTGCTGGACGGTTATGGTATATTCCCCAAAGGTGATATTTTCAAACAGCGCTTCACCGCCCGCGGTTATGAACGATGCGATCTCCCGTGAGTCCTTGAGAATGTTTACCCGTATGCCGTCAACCCGCGCCCCGGCATCCGGGGAGATGTCCCGGACCTTGATGTTTGCTGTCCGTTCCCCGGTTTTTTCAATCTCTATTTCAAGCTGTATCTCCTCGAACGTTTTTTCTATCACCACCAGGTTCGGGGAGATAACGCGCCTGTTGCCGCGGACATGCGCCGCCGCTGGCTGCTTGAAAAAAATAATTTCCGTCAGGCTGTTGACGAGCGATCTGCAAATCGCCGCGAGCCGGGTCCAGAGCGCAGACAAAGGCCCGATGCCTTCTGCTCCGATGCGGGAGAGCGCCTTTTGTATTGCGCTGTCTGGTATGGCGGTAATTGACTCCCGGTCTTGCTTCTGCGGCAGGGCTGCGCCGGCGATGACCGCTTCAAGACAAATGTCGCACCGGCAGAGATGCTGCTCCAGGGCCTGCTGCGCGGCCGCGGGCAGACGGTTTCCGAGATAGTCGGCAAGCGCTTCCTCGCCGGGGCACTGCTGGATGTCCGGCGCATGCTCGCGCGCCTTGAAATAGCCCGTCAGCAGTTCCTTTAAATCAGCGTCAAATATGGTTTTGTCGGTTTGATTGTTCATGGACTGCTATGGCACAAAAGCCCGTTTGTTACTTTTTTATGCAAACAAAACTTGAATACCCCGTTTTGTAAACGGGGATGAAAAGTTTTCCTGCCGAAGGCAGGTGTTGAGGCTCTAAAAAATGTTTTAAAAAGTTAGATGCCCCGCCTTGTGGCGGGGTTATTCACGTATAAATTCATGCATTTCATTCTAAATAGACGACCGGGAAACCGTTTTCTTTGACGTTTTTTTTAACGCCCCCCGCAATTTCTCCCGCAAATAATTGGCACGGCTGTAGACCGCGCTGGTTGAGGAATGTAACAGGGCGGCAATCTCCTGCGGGGGAGTTTCCTTATAATAAAAGAGCTTTAAAAAAAGCTGATCTTTTTCGGGAAGGTCTGCAATAGCATCCCGGAGAAGCTGTTTGCGCTCGCCGTCTTCAAGGCTCTGCAGGGGGCTGCAGGGTGATGCGGACTGCTGTTCCACGGCCCGTGTAGTTTCGTCCTCTGCCAGTAACCGGGCAGCGCGTTTTTTACGCAGGTAATCGATCGTTGAACGCACGGCAATCACGCGCACCCAGCTTGACACCGTACACCCGTTTTTTCCCTCATACTGGCGCAGTTTTTTACCATTGTTGGCTATGATGGACAGAAAGATATCATTGTGCAGATCATCGATCTCTTCCCGCGCCATATCGCAGTGCCTGCTGTAGAGGATCTTTCGCACAATATAATAGACGAGCGATGAATAGCGGCCGATAAAGTCCTGCCAGGAGTCCTTATTGCCCTGGATGCAGCCGGCGATGAGCGCCCTTTCCTGTTGTACGTCAATAGCCATGGGGGGATATGCCCGTGTTGAATACTGCTCTGTGCCGGGAAAAGCCTGGCGGCTGCGCAGGGGTCCTATGCGCCTGCACAGGAGCGGCCCTGTATGTCCTTGAGTTTGAGCTGAATGCTTTTAATTCCCTGCCAGAGGTTGAACTGCGGGACAAATGCCAGCTTTATTTCCTCCTCCTGCAGCGACGGGCAGGCACCCATGTTGAAACCGATTGCGTCATAGAAACAGCCGGCCTCCTTTATCTTTAATTTAAGGTGGCCGTTACCGACGACCATGGAGCTGTACGAGCGCAGGTCATTGCTGCAGAACAGGGGCTCGGGGTTGGCGGTACCGAAGGGAGCAAGCTTTTCCAGGTCTTCAACCACGTCATCGGAGATAGCGCTCAGGGGTACCTGGGCGTCGATCTCAAGGAAGGGGATAAAATCTTCGTCCCGCATTGCGGCGCTGAAAATAGCAGTAAACTGTTTGGTAAAGGCCGGGATGTTTTCTTCGGCAATGCTAAGCCCCGCCGCGTACTTGTGGCCGCCGAAGGAGTTGAGCAGGCCCGCGCACTGTTTGAGGCCGCGGTACAGGTCAAAGCTGTGAATGCTGCGCGCCGAGCCCCTGCCAATGCGGGTCTTCTCATCAAGGGAAATAAGCACCGTGGGTCGGTAGTAATCCTCTACCAGCCGGGAGGCGCAGATGCCGATAACACCCTGGTGCCAGCTGGGCGAGGCAAGCACAAACGGGTTTTTAAGGTGCTCCTGCCCCGCTATCATGGTTCGGGCGTCAGCGGTGATGGCTTTTTCCAGCTGCTGCCGTTTCATGTTCTCCTCGTGCAGCAGCCGGGCCAGGCGCTGGGCCTCCCCCGCGTCACCCGTTATCATCATCTCCACCGCGGTGGCAGCCGTGCTCAACCGGCCCGAGGCATTTATGCGCGGAGCCAGGCGATAGGTCACCATGTCGCCGCTCAAGGGACCCTCCGGAACAGCGCTCACCGCTTTCAAAGCCCGGATGCCGGCACGCTCTCCGGAACTGAGCACCTCAAGCCCGCTTTTCACCAGAATCCGGTTTTCATCGACCAGCGGAACAATGTCGGCAAGAGTCCCGAGCGCCACCAGATCAAGATATTTTTTAAGATTGGGGGCCTGCCCCTGCTGCCAGAACCCGCGATCCCTGAGCGCCTTTCGCAGCGCCATGATAAGATTGAACGCAACGCCGACACCGGCAAGCTCCTTGAAGGGGAATGAGCAGCCCTGCTGTTTCGGGTTCAGTATCGCATGCGCGGGGGGCAGCTTCTCCGGCGGCTCATGATGATCGGTTACGATGATATCAAGGTTTTTGCTCTGCGCATACTGAATGGGCTCCCGATCGGAAATACCGCAATCAACGGTTACAAGCAGCGTTGCTCCCTCGCAAGTTATCTTTTTCAAGGCCTCGATATCAAGCCCGTAGCCCTCCTGTAGTCGGTTGGGAAGGTAAAAGAAGGCATTTGCTTTAACTTCACGCAGAAACAGGAGCACCACAGCGGTAGCGGTAATGCCGTCAACGTCATAGTCGCCGTAAACACATATTTTTTCCTTTTTCTGCAGCGCGGTGATGATCCGCTGGACCGCCTTGTCCATGTCTTTCATGAGGAAGGGAGAGTAGAGGTCCTTCAGGGTAGCGTTGATGAAAAAATCCGCCTGGTCGACGCTCACGAGACCCCTGTTTATCAGGAGCTGGGAAACAAGGGGCGAGATATTAAAAGAAGTCGAGAACTCTTTGCTTAAATGCGGGTTCTGCTCTTTAATAAGCCATTTTTTAAGACCCGGGTTCAACGTAACCCCCTTTGCCTGCCGGTAAAAAATTGTTTAATTGTCACCCCGTTACAGTGGATTTTAGCGCTTCCCGGCTGCTGCCGGAGGCTGGTCTTGATGTGGTGTGGCAGCAATTTTATCAAAGAGAAGGGTTAAGTCAAGGAAAACGAAATCTTGTTAAGGGTGACTCTAAAAATATAGTTTTCAACGCGCTCAGTAAATGTAAGGTATTGCTTTTTTCTTCCCGCTGTTTAGCGTAAAACCAATTATTAGAGGCACCTTTAATTATTACTTGCTCAAGGTGCAAATAGTTGTCGATTCCCCCAATGTTAAACTCTTTTTGCCGCGCGGCAGTTACATGCTGCACCATCGTTCAATGAGCGTGGCATGCTCCTGCCAGTCATCTTCAAGCATCATGTTATGGCTCATATCGCCCCGGATGCTGCGGTCAGCAGCACCGAGGTAATCGGCCAGCGCATCCCACAGGTCGGGGTTTTTGCGGTTTCCAAGACCCGTGCGGCCGAGCACATAGACCGGGCAGGTAATTTTCCCCGGATCAACGGCGAGCAGTGCGTGATTCTGCAGCACCCGGGCTGACTCCCGGCCCAGGCAATCAACAGTTTCAGCAAGAACTTCAGCACTGACCTTGTTCTTTTCAAAGAGCAGGGCACTGGTTTTGTCCCGGTCCTTGGCCCACAAAAGCGTTCCGTCAGGCTGCGGGATAAACATTGTCCCGGTCATCTCTTTTCGTTTTTGGTCAAGCTCAAAGAATCCCTCGGTTACCGCCTTGCACGGCGCGCTGTCAAGAAGTATGAGCTTTTTCAGCGGGGTGCCTTCCGCCGCCTTCTGACTCACGACCCCGCCCATGCTGTGGCCGATAAGTATCGCCTGGCCGCCTATTGCAGCAAGGCATTCATGCACATCCTGCACATAATCGTCAACTGCCGCCCTTCCCAGCTCAGCATGGCCTCTGCTCAGCCAGTGGCCGCGGAAGTTAAGCGCGTAGCAGGAGATGCCCCTGCTTGAAAAATAGTCCAGAAAAAAGCGCCACATCCATGAGCCGTGGAAATTTCCGTGGACAAAGAGCAGGGGGTTTCTGCTCCTGGTGACCGCCGGCAAATAGCGCTCCACGCACAGGCCGCTTTCGAGTTCCATGATTGAACGCATATAACTCATATTAGTGTTTCCTTGATGAGCAAATGATTATTAACTACTCTTATAGTGCAATAAGCTGGGTAATGTCAAATCGATATACCAACAGTAAAATGCTTGACAGAAAAACTGGATAAGCAGCTAATGATCAATAATAACTTCGTTTTCCAGGCATCTGTCACGCCGGAGATCGCGAGTCCGAGCCTCGTCATCCCCGCCGTTTTGTGATAGTAGAACAGGGAGTTAGCAAGTCAGGCTGATTCCATGTTTTGCTTCTGCCTCTCTGGAAGTCCCTTTTTGACGTTCCTGAGAAACTGCTCAAAATGATACCACTCAAGGGGGTGACGGCGAACCATGCTTGCGAGCTTATCGGCATATTGCTGGGCAGCCTGTTGTACGGTATCATGGCGCTGGCTGCGGGGTGCGGGGTTGACTATATATGGCGGGAAGATCGTGCTGTGATAGCTGTTTTTGCCACAGCGGTTTACAAAAAAGATAATCAGCGGCGCGCCTGAAAGCATGGCAAAAAGAAACGGCGCCTCGGGAATGCGGGCCTCATGCCCGAGAAACCTCACCGTAACCGATCGCTGCGACGGGCTCCACAGCCGGTCACCGGTCATGGAAACAAAACCGCCGTCTTTTATAAAATTAATTCCTTCCAGCACATCAAAGGGAGCGGCTTCATCCTGCTTTGTCGCTATAATTTGAATACCATGCTGCGCAAGGTCCTGCTTCTGCAAGCGCTCTATCTGCTCGCCTTCTTTCTCTCCGAGATACAGTAGGAGTCGTATGGCAGGGCCATCCGCGCAGCCGCCCAGATAGGCAGCGCCAAGCTCCCAGTTGCCCAGATGCGACATCAGCATGATGCCGCCGGTTCCATCACGCGCAATTTTATCAATATGCTCCCGTCCTTCAGCCGAATAGGTAATGGTGCCCGGCTTCCGTGCAACCCACCGGTCGAGAAAAACCGTAGTAAAGTTGTGGAACTGCCCCCAGGCACACCAGAGGTGATACAAAAAATCACGGGCGGGGAACAGGGCTTTATAGAAATTGACGCTTATTGCCACCCGCCGCGGAAACAGGATAAAATAACCCGTGGCCACACACCAGGCCATGGCCCTGAAAAACCAAGCGCCGGTGAAAGCTGAGGTACACATCAGGCATCGGTAAAAAAGTTCTTTCATGATTCCCTGTGCATAATTTATTACATCTTAACTTCGGGCAATAAACCAGATTTCCTCCCGGCCCGGAGCAGTTGGCTCTTCGCAGGCGATGGTAAAGCCCGCCTCCGAGATGAGCGCCCTCACCTGCTGCGCCGTGCGATAAAACGACGCGATACCGAACATCTTGAGCCTTGTTGTCTCAATAAAGCGCAGCGCCGGGGCCCTTTCATGCGAAGGGATCGTTACCCGCACAATGAGCGTGGCACCGGGGAGGAGTTTCTCGCGCAGGCGCGCAAGCGTGAGCCGCGCCTCATCATCAGTTACATAATGAAGCATATCAAGCAGCAGCGCGGCCTCTGCAGGCTCAGGCACAGCAGGGATATCCGGCGCACGGCCCACCTGGACCGCGCCGCGGCTGCCGATAGCGCGGCCGGCAATGCGTGCCCGCGCCGCATCAGGCTCGACTCCAAACAGCCGGGCTCCGGGGAACAGTTCCAGCAGCCAGACCGCAGGCACGCCATAGCCGGTGCCGATATCGATGATCGTGCGCGGTGCAGTTAAAAATTCCGCAAGCCGCGGGAACATGGGATCACACAGAACCTTGAAGCGTGCAAAGAATCGCGGGTATGGTTCCATATGCCGGTAGTGCAGAAGCACGCGCTGCAGATGCCGCCGTGAGCCGGGCTCAAGTGTTTTGTGTAGAGCCTGAACAGGTGCAAACATTTTTCTTAAAACCGACGGCACGATGGTGAGAGCGCCAATGAATGAATAGCCGATGCCCAGAGCAAGTCCCAGCCCTGCGCTTTTGAGCATGGGATTGTCGCACACGGCAAGAACGCCAAAGCCAAGAAACGTCGTGGCAAACGAAAGAAAGACCGACAGGTGGATAAGCCCCAGGGCTGGATTACCGTCATCACCATAGCGCTGCCAAGCGCGGATAAGGTAGAACGCGTAGTCCGTGCCCATGCCGATAACCACTACGGTCACCATGAGCGTGGGGATGCCCAGGGGCTGCCCCATGGTTTTAAGAGTGCCCAGCGTGCAGATGAGAGCAAACAGTGTCGGCGCAATGCCAAGCAGGGTGAGCTGCCAGTCCATGAAATAGAAAAACGCGACAAGCACCGTGACCAGGCCGACAATGAGAGCCATTTTCAGAAATCCCGCCATGAGCACCAACCCCAGGCGTGTGCTGAAAAGAGTCGGGTCAAACATCCGCGCTGCGTTGTCAGCCGACATGCGGCCATAGAAATCTTCAGCGCTGTATGATGGGCCGGGCGCAAGCGTAAGCACCTGGCGCCAGGTGCTGCGATCTGCAGCGGTTGTTATCCCCAGCATGACGCAGAGCTCGTCCGGCAAGTATGCCGGCGGCATGGCGGGGCTGGCGAGCAGTGATAAAAAAGGCGCAAAAGCATCAGGGGAAAACCCGAGATCGCGCGATGCTGCCCCGAGCGCGGTTTCAAGAGCGGCAATGCGCTCGGTGTTCCAGAAGCGCTGCCAGGCCGCAAAATTTTCCCGGCGGGTTTCCGCCCCCGGAAGCAGAGACGACGGCAGGAAGCAGGGCTGCACCGCGCCGACGGCTATCTCGCGCTCAAGCATGCGGGATAGCCGGTCGCCGCGCCGTGCAAGTTCATCCCGGGAGCCAGCCTCCAGCATGAGCTGCACACTGCCAAAAATATCGCCCCAGACGCGCTGCACATACTTTTCAGCTGCCAAGGTCTGCGGGCTCGCTGCATTGAGCGCGGTCAGATCAATATGAAAATCAGGCCGGGCAAAAAAGAGCATGACGATGCCGAAGGCCAGGGCCGCGGCCGTTTTCCAGCTGTTGTGCGATGAAGCGATTCTGTTCACAAAAGCCTGCAGCGGCACAAAAGGTTCGCGGCCTGCGGCAGGCATAGTGACAAATACGAGGGGAAATATGGCGTGTACAAAAATATAGGTAAAAACCACGCCCAGGGCACTGAACAGTCCGATCTCGGCAAGGGCCTGAAAACCGCTTAAGCTGAGAGCCGCAAAACTGACGGCAGTGGTGAGCATGGCGATAAGCCCGAGGGACCAGACCTCGCGGGACGCTTCAAACCCCCTGGTCTCATGCCGGCGATCGAGAAAAAGCAAGTAGGCAATACCGTAATCCACGGTGAATGATACGATGGCGCCGCCGAAACCCACAGCCAAAAGAGATATCGACCTATTGAAAAGGGAATAGACAAAAACCGCAAGCATGGTTCCGACACAAGCGGGCAGAAGCGCCAGAAGCCCGATAAGGGGCCGCGAAAAAGCGCCAAGCAGCAGCAGGGCAACGGCCACGGTTGAAAAAAGCGTGGCGCGCTGCACAGTGCGCTTTGCATTCTCCTCATTGTCAAGAGAAGTCCGGTAGGAGCCGACCGGGGTCAGCGTAACGGTGTTTGCGCCATAGCGGGCTGCGACCTCGCCCGCTGTCTGCTGTATCACCGCATCAAGCCTGCGCGCAAAGGCCGTGTCAGTGCCCGGGCCTGCAGGCTCTGTAATGATAAGCAGGTGCCTGCCGTCGCTTGACATGAGCTGCCCCTTCACGAACTGCACATTCTTTGCAGGGATCAAACGGGACAAGCGGGCAAGCACGAGATTTCGCAGGTTCAAAGGATCGCGGGCCATAAGCACTGCCTGACCGATCCCTTCCAGACCGCCCAGGCCGGAAAGGGCTGCCGCGAGATTCTCGCGTATTTTTTCTGCTGCAAGCATGGGGGCCACAGCTGCTTCAAGCTCAGCCTGGCTGAACAGCACCGGAAGGCCCGTTGCGGCATACTGCAAAAACCCGGGCATGAGCTTTGTCATATGCTCAAGGCTGACCTGTTTGAAAAGACCGCTTTCCCGCAGCCGCGTTTCAACAAACGCGGCGCATTCAATCAGAAGCGGTGCCTCCGGCCCCTCGATACCTATGTCTATAATAATTTTTTCCAGTGCCGGATTGTGCCTGAGCACATAGCGGGCGTCTGCCAGCACGGGATCATGCTGCGGCAGGGTAGCAAGCATGTCGGTTGAAAACTGCAGGCGGTAGACTCCGGCAATAAAAAGTCCGGCAACTGCGAGGATAATCAGCAGGGCGAACGACCATCGCAGGGCGTATTGTTTCTTCATGCCGTCACCGTGCCGGATTTTTGTTTGCGGCGGATAAAAGGCAAAAAGAAAAACCGCCCGAAGATAAGGCGCGTGAAGGCGGCAGAGTTTCTCATGAAATCGACAAATCCCCGGTAATGGGAAATGCGCTCGTTTTTCGGGGCATAGGAAACCCGTATGGGAGCCTCAAGCACCGGGATGCCGTACCAGCACGCCTTCACCAGCACCTCGACCTCGAACTGAAACCTGCGCGCCCGCACCGGCAGGTCAAGCGTTTCCGGCAGCGGGTAGAGGCGCATGCCGCTCTGGGTATCGGAAACTGCAGGGCCGCCCGAGGCGCGCACCCAGAAGTTTGAAAATTTCCTCCCGAACCTGCTTGCCCAGGGCACATGCTCGCCGTGCATGCCCTCGCGCCGACCAACCACGATGGGGCGCCTGCCTTCAGGCACTGCCGCTAAAAGACTTCGTGCGTCCTCGGGCCGGTGCTGGCCATCGGCATCAAGGGTTATGGCCCAATGAGCCGTTTGCGCTGCCGCCGCAAACCCCGTGAGCAGCGCTGCTCCCTTGCCCCTGTTATGCGGATGCCGCAGGATGGCGATTGATGGAATGACCTTTATCTTTTCATAGGTGCCGTCTGTCGAGCCATCGTCCACCACAAATACCGGGCAGTTCAGTTCAAGACACTGCCGCACCACAGCGGCGACCGTTTTCTCATGATTATAGACCGGAACGATGATGGCAGCGCGCACCTGTTCCATGAGCTTCACCGCACCGCAGCGGGAGCAAAGGCTACGGCCCATGTGCCCGGCCCCGTATGCACGCCCGTCGTGAGAGACAAGGGCCGCACCAGCAGTTCTGTGCTTGGAAAACGGCGCTGCACGGTTGCGGCTGTTTCCTCAACAAAGCTGCGGTTGTCCGTGTACTGAAAAAGTATCAGGCCATAGGTCTCAGCCGCAAAAACTTCTGCGAGGCGCTCAAGGGCAAACCGCACCTGGTCAGAGCGGTTTCTGACCATACCGACCTTTTGCGCCCCGTCCTTTTGCGGGCTTATGACCGGTTTAAGCTTCAGCATATCGCCGAACAATGCCTCGGTTTTTGAAAGCCTGCCGCCTGCGGCAAGATAGTGCAGCGTGTCGATAAATATATACTCGCGTGCACGCTCCAAAGCTGTTCGCGCGCATGTTTCAACCTCGCCCATGCGTAGCGCATGCCGGGCACAGCGAGCCGCGCAATGCACGGCAATTGCAAGCCGTCCTGATGCTGTGCCGGTGTCTATAATAGTGAAACGGTTGTCAGGATCATGTTCCTGTTTCCAGCTAAAGGCGGTCTTAAAATTTCCCGTATAGACCGAACCAACGCACAGGTACAGCACGCTTGCATGCAGTTCGAGCGCTCCGGCATAATGCTGCCGCCGCTCATCCAGCGATGCCTGCGCCGTGGAGCAGGGAATGCCTGCGCGCATGGCTTTATACATGTCTGCTGGCGAGCAGCAGGTTTCAGGCAGGCTCGTATCGCCCATGGTTATATAGCTGTCAAGCAGGGCTATCCCCAGCATGGCAGCATCTTCGCGCGTGACGGAGCCTGCGGCATCCGTCATGATATGAACGACAGCGGTTGAACCCGGCTCTTTAAATATCCCCGTCTGGGCCGCGAGATCATCATCGGCCCAGGCAACAATACGTCCGCTTGCGGCAAGCTCGCGTTGAGCCTTTTCACGGTCAGGCGCATGCAGGTGCACCTTGATATACTCACCGCTGTGCATGACAACGGTACTTTCGCCCATTTGCTGAAGCCTTGCTTCGGTGCTGCCGTCACACTTCAGCACCGCGTCGATACAGAAACCCGCGGTTTTTTCCCGGCTGAACGTGTCGGCTATACGGAGGCATTCTTTAAAGCAGGCACGGGCCGGAGAAAAAAACTGCTTCGTGCCGGCAAGGCAGCTGAAATAACCGTCATAAAAAAGATACAAGCCCAGGGCTCCGGCATCGACAACCTGTGCCTGCTCAAGCACCGGCTGCTGAAGAACGGTGTCGGCAACCGCATATTCAAGGGATTGCAGAAGAGCTGTCGTCCACGTGGCGTCTGCTTTGGAAGGGATACAGCTGCAGAGTTCTGCAAGCCGGTCAAAAAAACTCAGCATAGTGCCGGGCCGGGGCTCAGTCACCGTCCGGTATGCCGCATCTCTGCCGCGCTGCACGGTCGCAGCCAAATCCTGAAGCGATGCCATGCACACGAACTCCTGCAGAAAGCGGGCGGCGATATTTCCCGAATTGCCGCGTGCTGCAAGCAGCAGGCTCCGGCAGAGATCCCCGGTATCGGCATACTCTTTTCGCAGCGGAGCAAGGCTTATGACAAGATTGCGGCCGGTGTCGCCGTCAGCCACGGGAAAGACATTGATCCGGTCCAGAAGCTGTGACCAGACCGTTACCGTTTCAGCGCCCGCGGCAAGGGCCCTATAAAAACAGGGCCACGTCACGGCATCCTCAGCGCAGCGCGTATGGCTGCGGGTATCTCGAAGAGCATTTCCCCCTCGGGCATTTGCACCGCAACCTGCTCGGTCCTGCCTTTAACGCAAACTCTGCCGCCGGCCTTGAGCCTGACGTCAAAGTCCACCACGAACTTTTCCTTGCAGTCCGCCACGGTGGCCCTGCAGATGAACTCGTCGCCGTATCGAAGGGGGTAGATATGCTTGGTGGATGTTTTGATGATAGGGAAAACACAATTGCTTTTTACATAAAATTCGTTCAGGTCTATGCCGACACTTCGCAGCAGGGCAGAGCGGGCGTCTTCAAAATATTTAAAATAGTTGCCGTGCCACACTATCTGCATGGGATCAAGCTCGTAGAATGCCACGGTGTGCTCAATCTCAAAGCTCGGATGATGCTCGCGGCTCATGGCTTTTGCACTCCTGCCGGCACTGAAAAGAGTTCGCCGCGGCCGATAGCCCGCACCAAAGCTTCAATGTCGCGGTCAAGGGGGCGGTCGTGCACAAGGCGTGGTGAAACCCGGCGTATGCGTTTCACCAGAGCCTGGAGCCGCGGGCGCTTTTGCAGATTGCCGCGCAGCTGGCAGGCCTGAGCAGCGGCCAGCAGATGAATGGCAAGCACACGCTCCACAAGCTCGCAGGCACGACGGGCATCGCGAGCGGCAATGGTGCCCATGCTCACCTTGTCCTGATTATGGGATTCGGAGGAACGCGAGAATGAAGCGGCCGGCATGGTGTTTTTCAGGGCCTCAGCGGCAAGGGCTGACGCGCTGATGGACATGGCCTTGAACCCGTGATGGAAAAATTGCTCATCCCCGACAACACCCACCAGGTCTTCGGGCAGCCCGCGGTTGAACTGAGGATGCACCAGCAGCAGTATCTGTCGGTCGGCCATGTCGGCAACCGAGGCAAGGACAGCTTTCAGGCTGTCCATGGCAAATGCGATATGGCCGCCATAAAAATTGCCGCTCATGAGGGGCTCGCCGGTTGCAGGGTCAAAGATTGGATTGTCGTTTGAGCTGTTGGTCTCGATCTCAACCCACTGCTCAACCCATGCAAGGGCATCACACAGCACACCGGCAATCTGCGGGGTACAGCGCACCGAATAAGGGTCCTGCAGGGCATGGGGGCCGTCATCCTCCAGCGCGCGCACATCACCACCTTTTGCAGCAAGCAGGTGCTCGAGGCAGCGGGCCACATACGCCTGCCCGCCAAATGGTTTTGCCTGGCTGATGGCAGGATGGAAATGGCACACCTTGCCTTTGAAAGCATGAACGGTAAGGGCCGTAGCGCACAGGGCTGCATGCAGTATGCAACGGGCACGCATAACAGACATGACGGCAATGCCGGTCATGGTGGAGGTGCCATTGACCATGGCAAGGGGCTCCTTCGGATTAAAAACATAGGGGACCATACCGGCTTTTTTGAGCGCCAGACGAGCGCTCATGCGCCTGCCCTTATAAAAAACCTCCCGCTCACCTGCCATGCATGCAGCCACATAGGACATGGGCGTGAGGTCACCCGATGCTCCTACCGATCCCTCGCCCGGCACCACGGGCGTAACACCCTTGTTGAGCATATCGACCAGCTGCTGCAGCAGCGCCACGGATACTCCCGAATAACCCGTTGCCAGGCAGAGCATGCGGCACAGCATGGCAGCACGGGTCTCTTCAATACCTATGGGCTCGCCCGTACCGCAGCCGTGAAACGGCAGCGGGTTTGCGGCTGTGCCCAGGGCTGCATCCCTGGGCAACCTTTTGCCGCAGGACTTGCCGAAGCCCGTATTCACGCCGTAAACTGCATCGCCCCGTTTGAGCGCCCGCTGCAGAAAAACCTGCGAACGTGCCATGCGAGCCCGAAACAGTTTCTGTGTGCTGAGCGCTACCTGGGCACGGCCCTGTGCAACGAGCTGAACCTGCTCGCATGACAAAAGCCCCTGCCCGACGATAACAACATTCTTTTTTGTCATATAAGAATTCCTGTTCGTAAAAGTAATCGTCATTCCGGCGGCCCCCGGATCGGCGCCCAGGGCTGGCGCCGAAATCCAGTTTTATGAACCGTTTAGGCCTTTTCTGGCCCCCGGCGTCCCACTCCGCCGGGCGACTTGTTACCGCTTCATCAAAGGTGAGCGCGGTATAGCAGTCATTTTGTTTATTCTTCCCGGCCAAACACTTTCCCCGCAAGATCGCGGCACCGGGGAATAAATGTGTGATCGGCTTTTTCCCGCTCCACCACTTTTTGCATGAGCTTGAACATTTTATAATGCTGCGGCTCGTCGCGGTAGAACAGGTCCCAGGCATAATAGTACAGCTCCTGCAGGCGCCCGGCCGTTATGTGCCGGGGCTGAAAGACAACCCGGTCGCAGGTGTAGTCATTCCAGTCATAGCTCGTGATGCGACCCTGACCGTGCATATCATCAAATGCCTGCGTGTGTGGAAACGGCGTCAGCACGGTGAACTCTGCCATATCAAGCTCTACCTCAAGCAGAAAATCGATGAGCCGCTTGATGGAGTCCTCGGTGTGATTGTCAAGGCCAAGCAGTATGGTGCCCTCAACAGCTATGCCGTAGTCGTGATAGCGCCTGATTCTGTTCCTGATGTGGTCGGATGTGTCAAAGACAGCCTGATAGACATACCAGGCCCCTGCCTGTGCAGCCGCTGCAAGAACCTCGTCGTCCTCCTCAATGGGATGGCAGCACCACTTTTTTTTAAGCCCCGCCATTTCCCGGAACAGGCCCAGTTCCCACTGCTTGTCCTGCGCCAGGGAATTGTCCACGATAAAAAGCCGGTTATTGTCGATGCCTGCCATCTCCGCTATAACCGTGTCGTAGGGGCGGGGCCTGAATTGCCGTCCGCCCAGGAACTTGACACAGCAGGGATAACATTTAAAACGGCACCCGCGTGAGGCATGCACCAGATCCACCATCTGCACGCCCCGGTAATTATAGAGATCGCGCTGCAGAATGCTTCGGCGCGCCGGGCCGATGAGCTCCATTGGCGGATATTCGGCCATATAGTCATAGCAGGGGCGCAGGCGGTTATTTTTAAAATCCTCAAACACCGCTTCCATCCAGCCTTCGGCCTCACCCAGAAACACCGCGTCAACATGCGCCATGGTTTCTTCTGCATGGAGCATGGCGGCAATACCGCCACACAGCACCTTGATGCCGCGGCTGCGGTAGTGATCGGCAATCTGCCAGCCGCGCCTGACCTGCGCGGTGAGCATCATGGAGATACCGACAAAATCGGGGGCATCGTCAAGCTCAAGGCTCTGCACGTTTTCATCCACAAACTCCACCTCCACATACGGCGGCAGCGTTGCTGCAAAAACCACGGGACCATGGGGCGGCAGATAAAATTCCGTCTGCCGGTCAAGCTTTTTCCATTTCGGGTAGATGAGTTTAAATTTCATATTAAATGCTACCTCGCATCACCAGGCTTTGCAGTCTCGGCAGTGATAGGGCACAGCTGCAGGCGGTACGGCTGAGGCTGCAGCCCCTGCAAAACAACAGTGCCCGACAAGCCGCCGGCAGCTGCCGCGCCTTTTGCCGTGCGGGTAGAACCTGATCCGTTTTTGTATTCCCGCAGCTCCCAGCTATTGTCAGGATGCACGATAACATCGATTGTCATGCCGTCGGCCAAGCCGTATCTGCAGATACTTGATCCATTATTCACTATGCCGTATTGCTGAGGCTCCCCCGCAGGAGGCAGAAAGAGAAACTGCACGTCATGCAACAAGGCGCTCCTGAATTCGGGCCCGTCAAAAGGGGGGAGCGCCCGGTAGAGGGTAATCACGTCATTGCGTGTGGAAGCGTCAAAGAGCAGCAGCCCCTCAATAGTCATAATGGCTGCCCTGACAGCCCGCTCTCCGGGGTCGATGACCGTAATGCCTATGAGGGTCATTTTTTTGCCATCAGGCAGCTGCGCCTCTATGGCGTTGATAAAACGAGCCGGCGCGACGGGAAACGGCAGCCTGCAGCGCTCCCGGTGTTCAGTACCCGAAGGATTAACCGGTAGTGGCCGCTGCGGTGATGCGCATGCGCACAGCAGAAGCGCTGAGATAACACTGCACCAGCGCACGTGGGCCTTTATTCCAGCCGGCATCACGGTTTCCTGAAGAGCCCGTCTTCAAGCGGGACATTGATCTTCACATCGCTAAAATCAAGGGTTGTGGTATTGCCCGCGCCTTCGCTTATGATGATTGACTGAATCATGCCCGGCCGGTCCGGCGCGGGGATAATCTCAATGCCTGAGATGATCTTCCCGAGGCTGCTGTCGCGGGGCCGCAGATGAATCCGCGGCGCAGTACCCGCCAGCAGTTCGGCAGTAAAGCCCTGACTCTCGGTAAAACGGCCCGTGCTCCACAGCAGTATCTCCTGCAGCATCACGCTTGTTGCCGCAGCGCCGATGCCCGCGTCTTCCGTCCAGCCGCTGTGACCCTGCGTAAAACGCCTGCTGGTGCCCTGGTGCAGCAGAAGGACGCTTTTGACCGGCGCATCATAGGCCCAGCGTACGGAATCGGGCGCTTTGAAGCAGAAGGTGCCATGAGACACAAGCGGACTTGCCAGTATCTTCATGCGCTTTGTCTGCGTGAAGCGGGCGCTGATGGAGGAGACCTTTGCAGATTCCTTGCGGATGCTCTCCCAGGAGTCTGTCCAGCCGGCACAAAGAAAGCCGGCGCAGAACAGCACCGCGATGAATCGTGCATGGTGCATTATATGGATTCCCTGCGGGCGCATGCAATCTCACTATGGTATTCAACCTAAAGATGATTATCACATTTTTACAAATGCTTAAAACATCCCGCCATTGACCGATATGACCTGGCCGGTGACATACGAGGCATCATCGGAGCAGAGAAAACGCACTACCTTTGCCACCTCCTCCGGCTTGCCAATGCGCGCCATGGGTATTATCTCCTTTATTTTCAGCACGGGAACATCCTTGATCATTTCCGTATCGATGAGCCCGGGCGCCACGACATTGACCCTGATGCCCGTGCGTGCCACTTCGCAGGCAAGGGCTTTGCAAGCGGCAATTATGCCTGCCTTGGCAGCCGCATAATTTGACTGGCCGCGGTTGCCCATAAGCGCCGACACAGAGGAAATCGCCACAATCGACCCGCTGTGATTGACCGCCATTTTTTTCAGCACCGGCTGCGTGACATGGTAAAACCCTTTGAGCGATGTATCGATAACCGAGTTCCACTCCGCCTCGGTCATGAGCATGAACAGGCCGTCTGCGGTAATGCCGGCATTATTGACCAGCACCTGGATGTTTTGAAACCGCGCGCAGATGGCATTCATCTGTACGGCAGCCTCTGCAGCATCAGCCACGTCAAACTTTACCGCCTCTGCTCCGCAGCCTTTTGCCTTAATGCTGTCAACCGTCTCCTGTGCCTGCGCGTCGTTTGACTTGTAGGTGATGATGACATAATAGCCTTCAGCTGCAAGCTCACAGGCTATGGCACGGCCTATGCCGCGGCTGCCGCCGGTGACTATGGCAATTTTCTGATTGTCCATAAAGCTCCCAGCATGTGAAGTCTGTTAAAAAAATGTAATCCTTTAGAATCTATACATCAGGCGTTGCCCGAAGCCCGAATATCTGCAGCTGAATTATACAGAGGCACTGCTCCCCCATCATGACCGTGCCCTCCATTGCCTCATAATCCTCAAGACTGTAACGATTGGTGACCGTGGTAATGAGCTTAGCGCCAAGGGGCACTGCATCTACAAAAAACTCTGCGCTGTTTATGCCGGTCAGCACCCCGGCCGTATAGGCTGATCTGTTCGCGCCCTTTTTCCAGCATGAAAGCACCCCTGCGGTCTGTGCCACCACTTCAATGAGCACAATAGGGCTCATTGATTCACAATCCAGAAGCGGCCATGAGTCGGCAACAGTCGACAATGTCACGGCATGGTCGCTGTCAACCTCCACTGCCGCCGCGATGAGTTTCATGCGGCCGCGGTGCGGGATCAAATCATCAATAACTATGTCTTGCATAGAACACGGTAATTGGCAATCGGGCAAAATCATGATAGTTAAAAGCATGCGCTGAACAGCAGCATTTCAGGATTGAATCAATAGAATAATAAACAGCCCGAAAAGTCAAGAAATACCGACTCAATACGGGACTGTCCGAGAAATGCTTTTCCAAACCATGAAAGACAAACTGTCTGATTTCTTTGATCATATTACCGACAGCCCTCTGCGCGCTTTTATCGCGGGTGGTCATACCTGCGGAGATGTGTGCCGTTTGGCCGCAGGCATATGCAGCCGTACTTCCCCGGACGAACCCCTCTGCCTCTGGACGCAGGACAAATCTCTTACTGCCGCTGCCCTGCTTGCCGCTGCAATCGGCGGGCCGCGCGTCATTATTCCCTATGCTTTTTCACCGCATGCGTTTGACGAGGCACGATCAAGTATTTCTTTTTCAAAAATTCTCTCCGAAAGCAACGATGCCCCGCCCGCCGATTGCACGGTTATCCTGCCGGACAGCGTGCCGGCTCCTGCGCCTCTTGTTTATACTGCATGTGATGCCGATACGCCGCGTGTCATGCTCTTCACGGGCGGCTCCACCGGCAAACCAAAGCTCTGGTCTAAAACCGCACGGAACCTTTTCAGCGAAGCGCTGCTGCTTGCAGAAACATTCGGCATAGGGCCGCAGGATTGCATTCTTTCAACCGTGCCGCCACAACACATTTACGGGCTGCTGTTCTCCGTGCTGGTGCCTCTCGTGTCGGGCTGTACCGTGCTTGAGCCGGTCTTCTCATTTCCGCAGGAGATTCTTGCCGCTGCCGGCGATACAGGAGCTACCATTCTGGTAAGCGTTCCCTCTCAGTATCATGTGCTGAAAACTGAGAGCCTGCAGCGCCATAATCTCAGGCTGGCTTTTTCATCTGCCGGCATGCTCCCCGGGCCTGATGCGGACTATTTCCACGGGAAAACCGGTATGGCCGTCACCGAGATCTACGGCTCCACTGAAACAGGGGGCATCGCGTGGAAAGCTTCTCTGACAGACAAGCAGGTATTTTGCACGTTTAACGGCATTGACTGGAAGATACACAATGGACGGCTGCAGCTGCGTTCGGATTTCCTCTCGCCTGAGCTGCCCCGCGATCAGGATGAATTCTTTACCACTGCCGACCGCGCAGAACCCTGCGGGGCTGACAGTTTCACCCTTCATGGCCGGGCCGACGATGTTGTAAAAGTTGGCGGCAGGCGGGTTGATCTTTCTGAAATTTGCGATAAATTAAAAACGCTCGGCGGCGTACGGGATGCCGTGGTCTTTGCCATGCATGCCCGTACCGGCCGGGGCGCTGATATTACAGCCCTTATTGCAGGCACTGCTGATGCATCAGCTATCCGGGCCGGGCTTGCAAAAATCTGCGAGCCCTATGCCATACCCCGCCATATCAAAATTGTTGAGTCTATTCCCCTGCTTCCTACGGGAAAATATGACCGGGAAATGATTGAAAAGTATTTCGAAGGCAAAAGTCTGGAGTAAGGAGATTCAATCCGGCGCTGCGGATGCCCGGAGTTCGGAGAATAGTATTCAGGAGTGATGATCTCGAAAAGTTTAAAAATGTCACTTATCGTCATTCCGGCGAAAGCCGGTATCCGGTTTTTTCAATCAGTAGGCCCGTTCTGGACCCCGGTTTTCACCGGGGTGACGACTTGTTACGCCGACATTAGTAACCCGTAAGGTTTTGAGTATTTGTTTTTCTACTGGATTCTGACTACTGACTTCTTTTTATAGGCCCTTAAACATTTATTTTCGTGATTGCTCATGCGCATCATGCTTGTCCATCCGGCCGGATCGAACTGGGTCCCCGGGAAAAAGGATATTACCGCCACAGCAAACAGGATGGCCCCCCTGGGCCTGCTTTCAATTGCCGCCTACCTGAAGCGCAGCGGGCACCAGGTATTCGTTCACGACTGTCTTGGCCCTGAGTCGCCGCAGGGCATACGGAAAAACGTACAGGCCGTGCTCGCCCCTGCTCCTGATCTGGTCGGTTTTTCAACGACAACGTCCAGTTTCCTGGACGGCAACAACATGGCAGCACTGATTAAAGAAGCCAGTCCGCGGGTCAAAACCGTCTTTGGCGGCGTGCATGTGTCTGCTCTGGGCGGAGCCCTGTTGCAGAATTTTCCCCGTATCGATTATCTGTCTCCCGGCGAGGGCGAGGTGACCCTTTCTGAACTGGCCTCCGGTCAGGACCCTGCCGCTATCGACGGGCTGATCTGGCGTGATGGTGAACGGATTGTGACCAATGCTCCCCGCTCGCCGCTGCCGGATCTGGACCAGCTTCCTTTTCCTGATTATGAAAGCTTGAAGGGTTTTCCCCGGTCATACAACCTGCCCCTGTTCAGCTTCATCGGATTTCCCGGCGCAACCATGTCCACCAGCCGCGGATGCCTCTATGAGTGCTCGTACTGCGACCGGTCTGTCTTTAAGCGCTCCTACCGGTACAACTCTGCGAAATATATCTACGAACACATGCTGCACCTGAGGCAGCGCTTTGGCGTCCGGCATATCAATATCTATGATGATTTGTTTACTCTTAACCGGCCCCGCATTTTCGAGCTGTGCCGTCTTTTGATTGAAAAGCCCCTCGCCATGCAGTTCAACTGCGCTGTCCGGGTAGGGCATGCCGACAATGATCTGCTGAAGCTGCTGAAAGATGCAGGCTGCCTCATGGTTTCGGTGGGTATCGAATCGGCTGATCCGGCGATGCTCGCGCGCCATAAATCCGGGGTTACCCTTGATGAGGTCAGAGACACGGTTGCCCGGATCAAAGCCTGCGGCCTCAGGGCCAAAGGGCTGTTCATGATGGGCCTCCCGGGCGAAACAGAAGCATCGATTCGGGCAACCAGCGACTTTGTTATTTCCCTCGGGCTGGATGACATGAACATGTCGAAATTTACGCCTTTTCCGGGCGCGCCCATTTGGTCAACGCTGAGCGAAGAGGGGACCTTTAAAGAGGACTGGCCGTTAATGAACTGCCTTAATTGCGTCTTCGTACCGAAGACCATCGAATCAAAGCAAAAGCTCGACTACCTGTACAACTGGCATGTAAAACGCTTCTACTCCGACCGGGCCTGGCGCCGGAAATTCGCCAGGCGCTTATGGCAGCACCGGTGGAGCATTCTCCATCTCATGCGGCACCTGCCGTCTTTCCTGGCAGCTAAGCGGCATTTTGAGCCCGGCAATGCTCCGGATGCAAACTTGCAATAGTCATTATTGGTGGCGGTGCTCATTCTACGGCTACTGCATCCATCCTGCGAACTGAATATATAATAGTTGACGATATACCATTTTGGGGATATATTTTTACTTATGCAATGGCAGCTTGTAACCAGCAAAAAAGTGCAAAGGCAGGTCGATGCCTTGCCCTCTGGGGTTAGAAATAACCTGTTTGCGCTCATGGCCGAAATTCAAATTTACGGCCCCGTGCGCGGCAACTGGCCCAACTATGGCAAGCTGTCAGCCCGACGGCACCATTGCCATATTAAGAAAGGCCGCCCCACTTATGTTGCGGTTTGGGAAGAAGAAAAAACAACGATCAATTTAGTTGAGGTCACCTATGCTGGCACACACGAAAAAGCACCATACTGAAGCAGTAGCCATAAAATTCATTGGGCCGGTAACAAACAGAAGAAAAGCTCTTGCCTCTTTAAAGGCTCTCGGCTTTATGTCTCTTGAAGAGGAAAGCTATGTCACCATGAATGAGTTGTTCACCGATGTGACCGATGATAAAAGACCGGGGGTTATTCTTGCAGGCGCTCGCGGCAAGGAAAGCATGACGCAAAAGCAGCTTGCCGAAAAATGCGGCATTCCGCAAAGCCATATTTCCGAGATGGAGCGGGGCAAACGACCCATTGGCCCCAAAACCGCCAAAATCCTTGGTGCAGCTCTGAATATTGGCTACAAAGTTTTTCTCTGAGACTGCTCAGTTATTATTGGTGCGCACCCTACATGCATAGGAACAGTAATATTTCTCTAAATACATCTACAGACGTCAGTAACTATGCCTGTCCTGCCAGCCTGGCGGCCAGAAAATTCTGGAGATTCGCCCGGCCAACGACTTCGCCGACACCGCGCAGAACACTCAGGGTTACGCCCAGAAGTCCCGGGGCTATTGCGCTCTGGCCCACCAGGTAGAGTGACCGGACCGGAAAGCGTGTCAGCACCGCGTATTGCAGATCATTCTTTACCGAGCGCAAAAGACCGTACATGGACCCCTCAGGGCTTGCGGCCCAGTCGCGCATGGTAAGGGGTGTTGAGATATCAAGAAGCTTATAATCATCAAGAGTGCCCAGCACGCTGCGGGCGGTCTCGATCATCGATTCAGCGGCGCGCATTTTTGCCTGCCCGTAGTGCGCGCCCCGGCTGCCGGTGTGCGTGTGCTGCCACTGCTTCCAGTCGGAGTAGGCTGACCCGCGAATTATGGTGAGGAGATTCCACCCCGCGCGCTCACTGTGCCGCAGCTGAAAAAATGTACCATCGATATTGACTCCGTCAACCTTGTGAATACGGAACAGGTTATAGCTGAGTGCTTCGTGCTGTTTCTGATCCACCAGCAGACGAACACAGACCACGCCCGATGTTTCCTCCAGCTTTAAAAGTCCCTGCCGATAATCTGCAGGAACAGCGTCAGCGGAAAGCATGGGCAGCACCAGCTTGGGATGAATGCCGGCGAGAATTTTTCTGCAGGCAAGACTGCGGCCGGACTTCAGCTGGACGCCGCATGCGCGGCCATCACGAACAAGAATATGCTCCACCGGATCGCACAGTATTAAGTCCGAGCCGGTTGCCCGTGCGCTCTCGACATAGGCCTCAACCATCTGCGTGCCGGTACATCCAAGCTCCCATGCCGACAGAAGAAGCGCTCCCAGCGTGTAGAGAAGGAGATAGGCGGGGCATTTGTCCATGGGAAGCCCGGCCCAGAACCCGTGAACCGAGAGAATATCGTGGAGTTTTTTTGAGCAGCCGGAGGCTGCAAGAAAATCCTCCATGCTCTGGTTAAACCCTACGAATGAAAAGAGGTTGGACTGCAGACGTCCTGTGGTGTCCAGGCGCAGACCGTGCGACAGGGAATGCACTGCGGAAACAATGGTGTCTATTGCCTCTTTCTCGGTCGGACACGCGCTGCGAAGCGCCTGTTCAAAGGCCGGCAAAGTTGATGGAAGGTCAAACGTGAGATCGTCAAAAACATATCGCTCGAGTATCCCCTGTGCGCCCAAACGCCGCAGCTGCAGTTTGCCGGTCACGCCGAGTATATCAAACAGCTGCCGAAGGATTTCGCCCTCGCCTGCGGGGCCGAAGTAATGAAGCCCAACTGCACAGTCAATCCCCTGTCGCGTATAACTGCGCAATAGCCCACCGGGAAAGGGATTTTTTCAATGATTGTAGCTTTAATGCCGAGTTGTCCGAGTAGGATCGCGCTCGTGAGTCCACCCAGACCCGAACCGATGATGATGACATCCGTGTCGATGTTGCTCAAGGAATTCTCCTCCCGGATGTTCTGTTTAAATCGCGCAATGGCGATCCGCTGCGCACCCATGCCGGAGGAGTCATACGACCGCCGGATACGTCCTTCATCGCAACCCCTTTGACCCTTTCCCTCAGGCCGCCTTCCTGATCGTGCAGCCAGATATCAAACCTGATAACTCCTTCATGCAGAGACACCGGTATAACCGTACAGATGATGGTCTCACCGGGAGCAATCGGCTGCACAAGCACCCGTTCATCAAACCCGGTTGGAAAGGCAACAATACCGCAGTAGCGCTGTGCCCATGCGCAGGCCGCATGCAGGCTGCCATCCAGCGGAAACGGGGAACCCAGGGGGCCGGATGCGCCGGAATGGTCGGCAGCGTATACGCGGGCAAATGCCGAGCTTTCTGTAAGCGTCACGCTGTCCTGCACAGATTGAAATGCCGGGCCGAAGGGTACCAATTCACCATAGAGCCGGCGCACGGGAATTTCAAAGCCGGGGATATGGAATGCCTCAAGCGGGCCAAGTGGCGGCTCAATGCCGGGCTGGGCACCTGCAAAAAAGCAGACGGTTGCATGCTGTTTTATTCTGGTTCCCGCGGTGTTTTTAAGTTTTGCAACAGTAGTAAGTGTTGCGTGGATATTGCCTTTTTCTTCTATGACCAGGTTGCAACATGCCTCGATGACGGGGCACGCGGGTTCAATACGAAGGAAACGATCAAAGGATGCGTGCTGCATGGCGGTGACCGCTGCCCTGGGGAAATGCGACTGCGCCGCACGGGCCAGGTGCTGCAGCATTTCAACAGCGGGAAGTATGGCAGTCCCTTCAAACTGGTGATCAAACAGCCAGGGATTAACAGGTATGGATACCGGCACGGTCACTCGTTGAATCTCTGTGAACAGGGTATTCTCCATAAATGATGCGTAGCTACATTTACAAGTGTTAGTGCGTGCTCGAGCCCTCAAGCAGCGATCTGGCTTTTTGCATACCTTTTAAAGGTGATCCCTGGTTGTTTCCATCATCACATTCGATGCTTCCTGCAAGGCTAACGCTGATTTTAACGGGAACGCCTGTGTTGAAAAGAAAACAATCGGGAGGATACACCAGGTGCGTGTTTTCGATGCGCAGCACCCGGATGGGTGCGCTGCAGAGCTTTGCAATGGTAAATGCCCCCTTTTCAAAAGGGCCGACCGCGCCTGAGCGGCTGCGGGTTCCTTCTGGGAAAATGAAAAGATTGCCGCCCGAGGCAAGATAGGCGCGCATGGACTTAACCTGCACCATGAGGTCGGGAACATCTGAGTCCTGCACCAGTGAGGGCGAAAGATAACCGGCAGATTTGAGTACCCAGCCGAAAATCGGCACCTTAAAGAATACGCTTTTAACGATGGTCTTATGCTGTCTGAAAAGCGATATGAGCAGTATGGGGTCGAGGAATGACAGGTGGTTTGCAATGATAACTGATGAGCGGATGGCGTACACTCCCGGCGAGATACTGATCTTCACCCGCGGCATGAGCAGCTTCAGATACGCAAAGAAGCAGCGATAAAAAATGCAGTTGAGGTTCTGGAAAGCACGCTCCCGGTCGGCGGCAAACAGGGCGGCAGCGCTATAGGCAGGAAAAAAAAAGAAAACGAATGCCGCGAAGTAGTATGCCCACAGAAGCAGTGTAATGATGAGATCAACCGCCGGCCTGAAAGTTTTGGTGAACATGGAGGCTGCCTGGTTAAGGCTTTTTGATGATTATATTTGTGTTCACGCCGCCGAAAGCGAAATTCTGAATGGCGGCGATGCCCATGTTCTGCTCCCGGAGCTGCATAACATGATTGATCATGGCGCAGCGCTCATCAACCGTTTCAAGGTTGAGCGTGGGCACTATACATCCCTCGGCCATAAGGTGCAGGGTGATGATGGTTTCGATGACGCCGCAGGTGGCCATGGTATGGCCCATGTATCCCTTGAGGCCCGTAACCAGCGGCCGGCTGCCGTATACATCATAAATCGCCTGCGCTTCGATGATATCGCCCATCTTGGTGCCGGTGGCATGGGCGCTCACGAAGTCAACATCATCGGCATTTATGGCGGCATCTTTCAGCCCGAGCTGAATGGTCTGCGTGATGCCTGCCAGGTTGGGCAGAATCAGGTCGCCGCCATTGTTGTTGCAGGCAAAGCCGATCACCTCTCCCAGAATGGTGGCACCGCGTTTCCGTGCGCACTCGTATTCCTCAAGAAGCACAGCGCCCGCGCCTTCGCCCACCACGAGGCCGTCGCGGTCTTCGTCAAAGGGTCGCGGCGTGCGGCTGGGCGAGTCATTAAAGGCTGTGGAGCAGGCAAGCAGGTTGTCAAACACTGCCACCGTCGTGGTGTCGTATTCATCGGCGCCGCCGCAGATCATGGCGTCCTGCATGCCGAACTTGATCGACTCATAGCCGTAGCCGATGGACTGACTGCTCGTGGTGCAGGCCGTTGAAGACGAAATAACGCGGCCCGTAATGCCGAACATCTTGGTGATATTGACCGCTGTGGTGTGCACCATGGATCTCAAATAATCAACAGCGCCGATATTGGCAAATTTATCTGTTTCTTTGCTGAAAAATATCCGGTAGATATCGCGCTGCACCGTGGGGCTGCCATGCGTGGAGCCGAATGCCACACCAAGCCTGCCCGAGGTGATGAAATCCTGTGTCAGGCCCGATGCTTCAAGCACCTCTTTTGCAACCTGGCAGGCATAATATGCCACGGGGCCCATGGTTTTGCGGAACTGCCGGGAAAAGCCGTACTCCACAGGGTAGTCGACTGTGCCGTAAACCTTTGAATGAATATATTTGGTGAGCAGTCCGTCATCGCGCAGGGGCCTCACGCCGGAGATGCCGCTGGTGAGGCTGTGCATCAGCTCTTGTTTCGTGCGGCCGATGGGCGTGATTGCAGAACAGGCGGTTATGACGACACGACGTGGCATGGGTTTTCGGGCTCGCTGTCCAGTGGTTTTTCACACATGATTTTGGTTGTTGACCCCTCCTGACCTCTCCGTGAAAAAAGAGGAAGCACATTGTTCCCCTCCGTGATAAAAAGGCGTCAGGGGAGGCCAAATTTTATTAATTTTTTAATCGTGCTTTCATAATCGACTCGATATAATCGCACACCTGGTTGATGGTGCGAATATTGAGCGACTGCTTCTTTTCTTCCTGCGTGAGCTCAGTTTTCAGCAGTTTCTCTATCTGTATTAAAAGCTCGAGGCCGTCGATGCTGTCAAACCCGAATTTTTCACGCAGGTCATCGTCAGGATCGGGATTCTCAATCTCGAATTGGCGATTGCAGATCGCGATAATTTCAGAAAGAAGCTCTTCTCGTGTCATTTCCTCATATCCTTATTTCACCGCCCGCTTCGCTCAAGGCGCAAAGAACGCGAAGTGAATAGTGCGGGTCCATTTGTTTTTTACCATTTCAGGCTAAAAACAATTACAGCTCTGTGCCCTCTGAGACTCTGGTTTGTTCTTGTCAAGTATTTTTTTATAGAGAGCCTTGCTCTCGGTTACAATATCAGTCTTAAGTGCGGCACCTTACCCAACTCTGGTATTTTGAGGGTCTCGACAGAGCCCGAACCT
>Ga0172368_10001201_pt1 | contig 36166 bp, 36 predicted proteins | sample Lak11m_FD_114540 | JGI IMG/M metagenome (GOLD analysis project Ga0172368, IMG submission 114540) | Freshwater microbial communities from Kabuno Bay, South-Kivu, Congo - kab_022012_11m | ecosystem: Environmental > Aquatic > Freshwater > Lake | place: Democratic Republic of the Congo: South-Kivu... | reverse complement strand
TCCAAGTGTACCAAATTCTGACTATTGAGGAACACCTCTAATACGATTACACCTATATCCGGACAGCGAAAGACTTTGTCACACGCAAATGGCACCGCTTTCCCGTTCAAGATCGTGCCGATTGGCAGGAAAGGATCGCCTGGCGTTACAATCCGGATGATCCGGCTCGGTTCCCACAAGATTTTCAAGCGCGCTGTCAAAAACTTGCGACTCGAGAAGATGTCTTGTTTTTGAGTTTTAATGGCCCATTCTGGCAGCTGCGCGAATGGCTTGGCTTTGAACATCTCTGTACTTTATTCGCGGACGAACCTGCCTGGGTTGGCGAAATGGTTGATTTCTGGAAAACCTTTGTGGGGCAAATGTTAGAGCGTGCCCTTCGCCATCTTCAACCCGACCATATCCAGGTCAATGAAGACATGGCATACAAAATGCACTCCATGATCTCACCGCGCATGACGCGCAAATTTTTGCTCCCAGTCTGGCGCTTTTGGATAGAGACAATTAAAAAATATTGTCCGCATACAGTCGTTACAATTGATTCGGATGGATATATTGGAGAACTAATCCCATTGTTTATCGAAGCTGGGTTTGATGGCACCTGGCCAGTCGAGGTTGCGGCAGGCAATGACATCAATCTATTCCGGCGTACCTACATGCGGGACATTGTGTTTGGGGGTGGTATAGACAAACGAGCGCTTGCCTGGGGTGGATCTACGATGCGCGCTGAGCTGCTGCGCATTGCCCCTGTCATTGCATCTGGTGGATATATCCCAGGCTGTGACCACGGAGTCCCTCCGGATATCTCATGGCCAAATTTCGTCGAATACGCCCGCCTTCTGGCCCAATTGGATGGTTGGCTTTAATCGTCCTTACCTCGCATGGCTGCGGGTGCAAGCCTCATGATCCTTTTGGCAGAAAAATAAGCAGTACTGTAGCGCCAATCAGAAACGGCGCATAAGGCACCGCGGTGAGAAACTGATACCTCTTGAGGATCAGCATCAACAACATATAAATGCCAGAGAGCACCCCACCCAGGATGATCCCCAGCAGAATCCCGGCGCTCACCCCAGGCCAGCCTAACACCAATCCGATGATCAATCCAATATGCACATCGCCAAATCCGAGCGCTTCTTTTTCGACTGGCTGTGGGCTGCGCCGGGCCAGCCAGGCCGAAAATGCCCGCCCCAGCCAGTAGATACCAAACATGGCGAGGAAACCCGCCCCGCCCCCAAGCAGCGTGTCCAGCCATCCGTGCATCAATGTCCCCGCCGTTCCACCTATCGCGACTCCGGCCATGCTTAATAGTCCAAGCACCAGTTTATGCTCCAGGTCGATTATGGAAATCAGGTAAAAATACATTAATAACAAAAATCCGGCCCAAAACGGCAAGCTGTGGTGGGGATAATTCCAAAGCAACAACACGATCAAGGGCGAAGATATCTGCACAAGCCACGTTCTTATGCTTCGCTTCGCGCGACAGTTTGCACACATGCGAAATCCAAGATAATTCAGCCAACGGATTTGCTGCTGGCAGTTTAAGCATCTCGCATCAGAAAAGGGATGATGATCATTTGGCATTTGATCTGCCAACAAGTTAATCAGAGAGCCAGCCAGCCAGCCAGCCATAAAAAGCCCTGCCCATACGATCATCACTTCCATACAAGCCAGTATACTCGAAACTGGCATGCTGCACAAAATGGTAGAGATCTTTTAGCCGAACAACTTGATATTTGTTCTATTTGGGTGTAAAAACATGTGAATATGCAAAACGAGCCCATCCCTGCTGATAAACTTCCGCACCTTTTGAAGATTTGGAAGAGTGAGCCAACCATTGGCCCCAATTTTACGTTGTTTCACGCATACCCGCCCCATGATGCGGAATGGGCCGCTTTTCCTTCTGACCTGCCTGCTTCAGTTGACCTTGCCCTTAAATCAATGGGCATTTCGGCCTTATATTCGCATCAGGCAGATGCCTGGCGGCTGGCATCCCTGGGGCGCAATTTCGTTGTAGTCACCGGCACCGCAAGCGGTAAAACCTTGTGTTATAACTTGCCTGTCATTTCGCGCGTCGTGTCCGATGAATTTGCCAGGGCGCTCTACATTTTTCCAACCAAGGCCCTGGCTCAGGACCAATATGCCGGACTCAATCGTTGGAATGAAAAACTCCCGCCTGACGACCGTTTCCCAGCAGGCATTTATGACGGTGATACGCCTGCGTCTTCCCGGCAGACAATTCGCAAGAACAGCCAGATCATTTTAACAAACCCGGACATGCTGCATGCCGGGATTCTTCCGCACCATACCACCTGGATGGAGTTTTTTCGCGGGCTACGTTTTGTTGTCATCGATGAAATCCACACGTACCGCGGCGTCTTTGGCTCGCATATCGCGAATTTAATTCGGCGATTGAAACGCATTGCCCGGTTTTATGGGGCTTCGCCGCAGTTCATATTCACATCTGCCACGATTGGCAATCCCCAATCGTTTGCTGCACGGCTCTCAGAAGAAAATGTAGATGTCATCGACCGGGATGGCGCGCCGAATGGCGAACGCATTTTCGCGATCTACAACCCCCCGGTGATCAACCCTGACCTGGGCCTGCGCGCTGGTGTACTGCAAGAAAGCACCCGCCTGATGAACGATCTGATTGCGTACCGCGTGCAAACTTTACAGTTTGTCAAGACGCGCAAAGCCGTGGAATGGATGCTCAAATATTTACAATTTGGCCTGAGTGGCCAGCCAAACTCCGTGCAAGGATACCGCTCCGGGTATCTTCCGTTAGAGCGCAGGGCGATCGAGCAGGATCTGCGTTCTGGCAAAACCCTAGGGGTTGTTGCCACCAATGCGTTGGAGTTGGGCATTGACATTGGCTCAGTCAATGCGGTCATCTTATCCGGTTATCCGGGTACGATCGCCTCCACCCGCCAACAGGCCGGCCGGGCAGGCCGAAAGCGCGAAACGTCACTTGCCATATTTATCGCTTCCTCAGACCCTTTGGACCAATTCCTCGTGCAGCACCCAGACTTTATTTTTGAGCGTTCGCCAGAGCAGGCCCTGATTGACCCGGACAACCTGTTAATTTTGCTTCAACATATCCGCTGTGCGGCCTTTGAACTGCCGTTTACAGCCGGAGATACTTTTGGGCGTTTGGATCAAAATATACTGTTGAATGTCTTGGATTTGCTCTCTGATTCACACGAAATCCACAAAAAAGGCAGCAAGTACTTTTGGATGGCGGACGAATATCCTTCCAGCAGTGTGTCACTGCGCAGCAGCAGCCCCGAAACATTTGTTTTACAGGCCGATGAGCAAGATAGATTAACCACGATCGGTGAGATCGATTACGAAAGCGCGCTTTGGATGGTCCATCCTCAAGCAGTTTACCTGCATGCTGGACAATCATACCTGGTTGAAGAACTGAACCTGGAAAAGCAAATTGCCAGGTTGAGCGTCTACAACGGGGATTACTTCACCGAACCAAGAAAAGAAACCAACCTCGAAAAAATCCAAACGATTGAGTATGAGGACTATCCTGACTATCAAAAATCGTTCGGGGATATCAAAGTAACCACCCAGGTTGTGGGTTACCGTAAGATTCGCTGGTATACAAACGAAAACCTGGGTGAAGGCGAGGTTGATCTGCCCCAAGTTGACCTGGTCACCACCGGCTACTGGCTGAGCCTTTCGGAAGCTACCGTGAATTCATTACGCGAACAGGGCATGTGGACAAATGATGCCAACCAGTATGGCCCAGATTGGAATCGGATCAGACAGATCGTGCGCCAGCGTGACCGGTTCACCTGCCAGGCGTGCGGGATACAGGAGACAGGCAATGCTCACCACGTCCATCATAAGATCCCATTCCGTGCTTATCTGAGCGCACAGGAAGCCAATCGCCTTGATAATCTAACAACCCTATGTCCGCAGTGCCACAAACGGGCGGAGGCCAATCTGCGCATTCGCAGCGGCCTTTCTGGACTCGGCTACGTTTTACACCATTTAGCGCCCCTGTTTTTGATGTGTGACATCAACGACCTGGGCGTGCATACCGATCCCCAATCACCCTTAACCGACGATGGCAAGCCAAGCGTGGCGATCTATGACCTTGTTCCAGCCGGAATTGGTCTGGCCAAAAAGCTATATGAGATCGAAACCCGAGTGCTGTATGAAGCGCGCCAGTTGATTTTGGCTTGTGGCTGTCATGATGGCTGCCCTTCGTGCGTTGGGCCTGGTGGTGAAAATGGCATGGGAGGGAAACAAGAAACGCTTGCGATCCTCGATTCCATCCGGCTGCCGCCTTTGGTAGAATAAATATATGGAATCGTTGTCTGACCGTTTTAAATTATTGGGCGTAAAACTAGGCGCAGCCAGTAACCCTATGCCAGAGAAAAAAGACGCTCCCGAAGCCTGGCCAATTGAAAAAGTTGTCTCCGGCCAGGATTATCCCGTCCACAATGGCTCCTCTTTCACCACAATACGCACCTTTCATCAAGATTATCTTCACGGGGCCATGCAGCTTTTTTCTAAACCCGACCTGCGCGTCCTGTCTGAGTGGGGACGCTCTGTCGAATTTGCCCAAATCCCGCTGACACGCATTGCTTTCCTCGACACCGAAACCTCGGGGCTTGCTGGCGGGACGGGGACCTACGCATTTTTGGTTGGCATTGGTTACTTTACAGACACCGATTTTCACGTCAAACAATTTTTTATGCGCGATCCTTTGGAGGAGCCGGCCTTGCTGTCTGCCATGATCGAATGGTTAGATAAATTCCAGGCGATTGTCACCTTCAATGGAAAATCTTTTGATGTTCCGCTGCTGAAAACTCGTTGCCTGTTGAATGCTGCCATGCCGCCATTTGACAACTTAGCTCATATCGATCTGCTGCACCTCGCTCGCCGTTTATGGCGCGACCGTTTGGAGTCGCGCGCGTTGGGTGACCTGGAGCGGGAAATTATCGGTTTCATTCGCGACCAGGAAGAAGTCCCTGGGTATTTAATTCCTCAACTCTATTTTGATTATCTGCGCACGGGAGACGCCAGACCCTTGGCCGGTGTGCTGTATCACAACGCGATTGACATCGTCTCACTGGCAGTTTTGTTCGGTTTCATGGCCAGTATCCTTGAAAATCCGCGCCAGGCGGCCCTCCCCTCTTTAGATATGGCGGCGGTTGCCCGGCTCTATGAGGATATTGGCCGCTTGGAGGAAGCAGCGGAGTTATACGAAGTTTGCCTGGCTTCTGGTCTGCCAGAAACTGTGTTTTTCAACACGATTACCCGGTTTGCTCAATTGCGCCGGAAGCAGGGCCGCTTGGATCTTTCCGCCTCGCTGTGGGAGAAAGCCGCTCAGCGCGGTTTTCTGCCTGCTTATATTGAACTGTCCAAGTTTTTTGAGCACAACCAGAAAAACTATCGGGCTGCGCTTGACAATCTTTCACAAGCTTTGATTGCGCTTCGCGGCCAACGTCTGCCAAAATACCAGATGCAAATTTGGGAAGAAGAAATTGCCCGCCGCACCGCGCGCGTCTCAGCAAAAGCGGTCCGTTTTGGATCGAATCCTGATGATTGACGAAGTGGAGGCCATATGAACATTGAAGATTATGTCCCTGTATACACCGCCAGTGGAAAACTAGCTGCTGAAATGGTGCGGCTCATGCTGGAATCGTTCGGCATTGACGCGATCCTTGCCCAGGAGAGCCTGGGCGGTACATACGGTCTAACGGTCGGTCCCCTCGGTGAAACCGACATACTCGTGCATAATTCGCAGCTCGATGAAGCGAAATCCATTCTTTCGACGATGGAAGAGGGTGGGTTGCAGGCAGATTCACCATCTGCAGATCAAGACCAACAAGATTCAGAATCTCAGGAGGAGTGAAGGCTGGTTTAAATCGGTTGAATTAATTCTGCAATCCGGTTGTTAAAGGCCTTACGGATCATTTGTGTTATCGGCCCCGGCATCCCTTGACCGACCTTTTGCCCATCAATGTTGGTCACTGGCAAGACCCCCCTGCTGGTGCTCGTGATAAACGCTTCGTCAACCTGAAATAAATCGCGAACCGATATTCCTTCAAAGTTCAATGGGATGCGGTTTGTTTTGGCGACCTCAAGCACAATTTCGCGCGTAATGCCATGCAGCACGTTTTTCTCCGCGGTCCATATTTCTCCTCTAACAATCGCGTAAAAATTACTCGATAAACCTTCCAGACATCGTTCATCTTCACCTATCATTAAAATTTCATTGACATTCTCCGGACACTCCTTGCGGATTTCGTCTGCAACTTTTAAGAACGTCGTCGCCTTTGCAAGAGGATTGTCACGGTGAGCGTGCCTGGTGATGATGGACGCGCCATGGGATAGTTCATACGAGGTTGGCTGGGTCAATGTTTCGGCCAGGAGGAAGCCTTCGTTTCTTTTTTGAGGGTTTAAAGGAATGTGAATTCGAATTCGGTAATCTGGAAATAATTGTTCTGAAATGGCTATGCGCAGTTTACATCTAAGATCGTTCCGGTCAATCGTCAGATTTCCGCCTAACAAGCGCACAGACTCTTCTAATCGATCAAAATGGTGATCCAGGGATAAAGTGTGGTCGCCTTGATATGTTCGGAAAGTGGTGTAAACTCCACTGGGAAGTTCTTCTGCGATTGAATTGATGCTCGCTTGGGATTCTTCATTGGGGTGGATCTTTTCAAAGGTACTTTCACTGAACCGCCACACGTCAACTTTGCTCATGGTTTAATCCCTTTCGGATCAGTCCTGGTTTAAAATTTGCATCTACAAAAATAATCACATCATCGACTAACTGAGGTGATGAATCTCTTTCAGGAAACCCAAACTCCCAATTCCAGCCGCGCGCAAGCAATTATTTTGTCCGGGTTGCTCGGTCTTGTCGTGTTTGTTTCATTTGCGCTTGGCTATTTTACTCGTCAACTGGTCTCAGAAACATCAGGAAATTTTGCGCTGCTGCTCGAATCGCACAGGATTTTGAAAGAGCACGCCTATACTAGTCTTCCCGAAGGAAGAACGCTCGAGTACGGCGCAATCCGCGGAATGCTGCAGTCGCTAAACGATCCCTTTACCACTTTTTCCGAGCCTCCTGCCGCTGAACTCCAAACCAACCGCCTCGAAGGTAAATTCGGCGGCATTGGTGTGCGCATCGAAAAGGACAAGGAAAGTAATATTTTGCTTTACCCCGTGCCTGATTCACCCGCTTGGAAGGCAGGCATTACTGATGCAGACCGCCTGGTGAAGGTAGACCAGCTTGTCGTACGACCTGACACATCCCTCGATGCGATTCAAGCAGCGATCCGTGGACCAGTCGGTTCATCTGTCGCTATTACGATCCAGCGAGCTTCAACTCAAGACGAGATTTCACTGACAATCGTCCGCGCCGAAGTTGCATCTCCATCCTTGACCGCGAATATCGCCCCTGATGATCCCCAGGTAGGCATTATCCGGTTAACCGTCATCGCCGAATCCAGCCCGGACGAAATCAGCAAAGCCGTGAAAGACTTAAGTTCCAAAGGCGCAAAATACTTCGTGCTCGACCTGCGTGATAATGGCGGTGGTTTGGTAAACGCTGGCGTCAATCTGTCTGGTTTATTTCTTGAAAAAGGCGTGACGGTGATTGAAGAGCAGTTTCGCGGTCAAGCCATGAAGTCTTACCAGACTCAATCGTCCGGTGAACTGCGTGAAATTCCCTTGATTCTCGTTGTAAACCAAAATACAGCCAGCGCTGCCGAAATTCTGGCTGGAGCGCTGCAGTTCCATCACAGGGCTGTCCTGGTTGGCAACCGCACCTTTGGAAAAGATGCGGTTCAGCTCGTTTTTCCTTTGAGAGATGGCTCAAACCTGAGCGTGACCGCCGGTAAATGGTGGCTGCCTGGTCAGGAGGGACGCATCGGTGGCAAAGGTTTGCTGCCTGATGTTCAACTCACCGATCAAGAGGCAAGCTCAAATGCAGCAATTGAGAAAGCCATCCAGGTGTTGAAACTCTGAAAGTCAGTCTTTGGCAGTCGCTTGTTGATAGTCTGCTGGTGTGTCCAGGTCTTGTAAAATGGATGAGTTGCTAACTTCAATATAGTCGATTGACGCGGCGTGCCTCGTCAGAAATTCGCGCAGACTCCGGCCGCGAGCCATCTGTAATAACTCAGGCCACAACGGTGAGCCGACCAGCCATGGATGCCCCCGCCGCATTTGATAACTGGGGACAACCAGGGCGGCATTGCCGGCATGATAACGTTCGACAATTTTCACAACAGTATCCACTTCGATTTGCGGTTGATCGCCCAAAACAACCAGCGCGGCGCGCGCCGTCCCCTGCATTTCCGCCAGACCGCATTGCAGCGATTCCAGCATTTCTGTCGTGGCAAACTCAGAATTATGCACCGTTTGGACTGGATACTCTTTCAATGCTCTCAGCACAGCGCATAAATGCCCCCCGGTCACAACCAGGATATTCGAAATCCCCGCTTCGAGCAGCACCATCACCACACGCCCCAGCACAGTCGTGTTCCCCCAGGGCAAGGTCATCTTTGGGCTGCCCATCCTGCGCGATTGGCCCGCAGCAAGAACAATCGCGCCTATCTTATCGCTGGGTGCCATCTGGCGTTTTTTCTCCATTGCGGTTCCAGGTGAGAATTGCCTCAAGAACACCGCCGCCAACCGCCAGTGCCTTGTCGGACACCAGGTGGCACAAACGCGGATCGTCGCGCGGGTCCATGTCGCCAATTTTCATGTTTTTCTCAACCGCAATCCCATTCTGCAGCAACCCGCGCAGGTATCCTGTAAACGGCGCCCGTATTGAAATCCCGCTCACTTCGGCGATGGGGCTGCCGACCTCAAGCCGCTCGCCAATCGTTGCACAGGTTTTAATCACTCCAGCTGCCGGCGAACGAAGCACTCGCTCACTCCTAAGCCCGTTCACCCCATCGGGTTCACCGGTATCTTCTTCAGCGCTGCCATCCCAGATCACCCGGCCAAGATAAGGGCCGCGCTTTGTTTCGATCACAGCGTGGCAGTTTACCGGCGCACAAAAGCCCGGACCCAATCCGATGACCATTGTTTGGCCGGTTACTGGGAATGCCTCTGCGGTTTTTCTCATGCGTGCGTCAACCACAACGTCCGGCTGAAACCACCCCCTCGCCGCCCCCTCCGGATCGACCATCACTGGCACCGCACCCCTTATCCATGCTGAAATGGCTTCTTCTTGAAATTGAATTTTTACCGCAGTTATGCCCTCGACAGTTGATTGACCCTCATAGACAGCCTGTGAAAATGAAACAAGACGCCGCACGGAAACTGGCTGTGCCAGTTCCGCAACCAGGATCGTCAAACCCGACCTGGCCAGCCGTAAGATAATCCCGCTTGCCAGATCCCCCCCTCCTCGTAAAAAAACACGCGCGTCAATGGCTATGCGCAATTTTGGCTCATGCATCGCCACCATGCAGGCGGTTGAACACTCGCTCTGGCGTCAATGGAAACTCGTCAAACCACTCTCCCGTGGCCTGGCGCACCGCTTGACATATCGCTGGGACAAGCGCAAGATATGGCATTTCACCCATGCCGCGCGCGCCAAACGGGCCAATTGGGTCAGGATATTCCAGGATGAGCGAGTCCACTTCGTCAGGCACGTCCAAGATCGTCGGGATCAGGTAGGTAGATAATGTGCGGGTGAGTGGCACCGCGCCTTGCTCTACGAAATTTTCCATCAGCGCATATCCGGCCGCCTGAACAACTGCCCCTTCAATTTGGCCCTGAACCTGCTGCGGATTGACGGCTTTGCCGACATCATCCGCACAGATGATTTTTTTTAGCTTAACCTGCCCGGTTTGCACGTCCACTTCGACTTCTACCGCTTCAGCCACATATCCGTAGGCAAAATTAGGCTCGCTTTTCCCAGTCTCTGGATCCAGCGGAGTGGTCTTAGGCGGTCTATACTGGTAGATCGCTACCGCCGGCCTTTCTTCGGCTCGCCACTTCGCCAGCGCTTCTTCGCATGCGCCCTTAATCGAATTACCTGCCATAAAGGTCATGCGTGAAGCCGATGCGGAGCCAGACGAGCGGGTTGTCGCAGTGTCGGATACTACCAAGTGTATTTTCCCTAGCGGCACACACAACGCTTCCGCCGCCATCTGAGCAAATACGGTGTGCGCGCCTTGACCGCAGTCTGCTCCGGCGTGATAGACAATCGCTTCATCAATTTCCGATTTCCCACGCAGTTCGACGGTCGCCCAGGATTGCTCTGGAGCGCCAAAGGAAAAACCCACATTTTTAAAGGCACAGGCTATGCCAATCCCTCGCCGTGTGGTCGCTTGGTCAGGGTTGGTTTCTACGCCTGGTCTCATCCAGCCCGATGAGGTATGCTCCCAACCCACCTTGAGCGCGCACTTTTCCAATACCTGCTGGATGCTCACCCCCTTGGGCAATGGCGTGCCAACGGAAAGCAAAGAGCCTTCCTGCAGCAGGTTTCTCATTCTCAGTTCGACCGGATCCAAATTTAATGCTTCGGCAATCTTATCCATTTGCATTTCCGCCGCAAAGGCTCCCTGTGGACCACCAAAGCCTCGGAATGCGCCATTTGGAATCTGGTTGGTATATACCGCGAAAGCATCAACCTTAACATTGGGGATTTCATACGGGCCAGTACACATCAGGGTTGCATTCCCGAGCACCTTGGTCGATGTGTAGGCATACGCACCCGCGTCGGCGATTAATTCGACCTCCGCAGCGATTATTTTGCCCCGTTTGTTTGCTCCCCAACGGGTGCGGATATGATATGGGTGTCGCTTGTGGTGCCCGATCATTGACTCTTCTCGGTTCCAAATGATCTTGACCGGCCGCCGGATACCCCGCTGCTCCAACCTCCATACTGCCAGGCCCAAAATAATTTGGACCGACATGTCTTCCCGCCCGCCAAATGCTCCGCCAATCGCCGGGTAAATGACCCGCACACGTTCTAATGGCAAACCTAATGAATGCGCAATTTGCTCCTGATCTTCATGCGTCCATTGGCCCGCCACGACCACGGTTACTCGGCCTTCCTCGTCAATATAACCCACGCCAGCTTCCGGCTGCAGAAAAGCATGTTCCTGAACCGGCGTATGATAAACCGACTCAACAACGACTTCCGCCAGCTTAAACGCGTCGTCAACATCCCCCTTGCGGATGCGGAAGTGACCCACCACGTTGCTGCCACGGTCTGGGTGAAGTAGTGGACTGCCTTCTTTGATCGCCTCGCGTGGATCGGTGAGGACAGGCAGGTCGCGGTAGACAACCTCAATCAGGTCGCGTGCCCTTGCCGCGATTTCTTCGCTTTCAGCCACGACCATAGCAACTTGATCGCCTATAAACCGTACCCGGTCTGCATAAGGCTTTGACGAACCTGGCCCGCAAAAAACGGGTTGGTCTGGCATAATCAAGCCATATTCATTATTGGGGACGTCGCGCGCTGTATAAACCGCCACAACACCTTCCACTGCCTCAGCTTTGGAGGTGTCAATGCTTTCGATAATGGCATGCACTCGATTAGCGAACAACACTTTTGCATACAGCTGCCCGGCATAATTAAAATCGCCCGGATATAATGTTTCGCCAGTTACCTTCCCAACCGCGTCAATTCGCAGGACCGACTGCCCTACATAGGTCATGCTGACCTCCCGAATAAGTCTGATATCGATTAACGTGCTTTCTTGCGGACTTTGCCTTCGATCGGCGGAACATCATATGGACCGTATCGCGGTCCGCCAAAAGCTCTGTTTACGATCGAAGTGATCAAGGTGAAAAGCGCAAAAAAGAAAAGCGCAAAGAATAATGTCGAAATGATTTTGACATACAAAAGTGGATCGCCTGCCCAAAAGAGATCAGTCGGTTTTGCCATCAGATCATAGGGCAGAGGAACCCAATTCTTTTGCGAATTCTGCAAAATCAGGACCTCAGTTAATGAATAAGAAACCACCGGGATCAGCACCATCATCAGAAAACCAACCCCGCGCCAGATCGGATGGATCGTTGGTTTGGGCTTTTCCCGCCTGGCCTGGTCGACAAATTTATACTTGCTCATTTCGAACCTCCTCGGGACGCCGCCACTTCAACCGCCTGAATGATCTTGTAATAACCGGTGCACCGGCATAGGTTACCGGTTAGCGCCTGCTGGATTTGCTCGCGGCTTGGATGCGGTTTTTCTTCTAACAACTTCGCTGCGGACATCAAAAAACCCGGTGTGCAATAGCCGCATTGCACCGCGCCTTCCTGAACGAAAGCCTCCTGGACGGGATGCATTTGCCCTTCCTCAGCCAGCCCTTCGACGGTCACTATCTCAGCCCCGTGAGCGCGCGGCGCGGGAACAAGACAGCTCATCACTGCGTCGCCGTCCAGATGCACAGTGCAAGCACCGCACTCCCCCTCTGCGCAACCCTCTTTTGTTCCAACCAGCAATCCTTCTTCGCGCAGCAAACGCAAAAGCGACTTATTTTGCCCGTGCTCAAAGCGGTGCTCCCGTCCATTAATCCGCGTGATGATGGGCTCAGAAAGATCATGCTCCAGGCGGGTCTCTAACTTTCCATTATCACCCTTAGTCCTCAGCAAAACAACCTCATCTGGCAAGCCATGCTTTTCCGCCCCACTGCTGATTGCTTTCAAGCATCGCTGCACAACCACACCAGTCATCGCCTTACGATATGCAGCCGATCCACGCACGTCGCTGATTGGGCGTGCCGCTGTTTTTGCCAGCTCAGCAGCTCCTTGTCTGCAGGTTTCGTCCAGCTTTTTCCCCACAAGATATTCTTCAGCCGACTTAGCATGGATGATGGTTGGGGAAACTGCCCCTAGCGTGATACTGGCTTGTGAAATTCTTTGGTCACGATCAAATGTCAAAACCACCGCTGCATTCACCAGGGAGATCGCCTGAGCTCGCCGGAGGGCATACTTGAGGAAACACCCGCGCTGGTTTTCACCCAATCCCTGGATCACAATCTCTGCCAGCATCTCATCAGGGTTCAAAACGGTCCGGCGCACTCCAGTGTAGAAATTTTCCAGCCTCACCATCCGCGTTCCGCTCGCCGAACGCAGCACCACCTGAGCGTCCAATGCGACCAGCGGAGTAATCGTGTCGTTCGCGGGCGAGGCAGTGATTAAATTGCCAGCAACTGTGCCGCGGTTGCGGATCTGGGGCGAACCTACTTCCCAGGCAGCCTGTGCCAATGGGAACGCATATTGGCGAATCAGGGCGGACTCCACACAGTCATTGTGCGTCACTAACGGGCCGAGGTGGATTTGGCCGGCTTGATCACAGTCGATCTGTCGTAAACCGCCTACGCGTGAAATGTCAATCAAAATCTTGACATCTTTACGCGCTCCACGTTCCAACTCTAACATCAAATCAGTGCCCCCCGCAACAATCCGCGCTGATGCACCATACTCGGCCAATGCATCCAGTACTTCCTCAACACTTACCGCTTGAATATAACGCTGCCACATATCTCTCTCCCGCTATAAGGTCATGCGCTTCCCATTTCCCCCGTTGCGCAGCATAATAATCTCCGCCATAATACTGACCGCAATTTCTTCTGGCGTTTCTGCGTTTAATTCTAATCCAATCGGAGATAGAACTCGAGCAAGTTCGCTTTCCGAAATGCCTTGTTCGAACAACGCTTTTTGGGTCGTCAGCCACCGCCGTTTTGAACCAATCACACCGATGTACGCCGCTTTTGTTCTCAGCAGAGGCGGCAAACCAGGAACATCCACGGCAGAACCGCGGGTTGTGACCACGATGTAGGTCGATGACGTGATGGATTTCACTGTCGGCAGCTCTTGGAAAGCCACGGGATAAAATTCGTCGCCTTCCGGTATCGCTGTCTTGTTACAAAATTCAACGCGGTCATCGGAAATGGCCACCCGAAAACCAAGCCATTTCGCCAGGTGCGCTACAGCCTTGCCAACATGCCCAGCTCCAACCACCAGCAGTTCCGGTTTTGCCCCAAGCGGTTCAATGTAGATTTCCATACTTCCACCACACACCCCAGGATCGCCTTCCTGCGGGTTAACCATCGCATAGCTCTGGCGTATCGTCTGGTTTGTTTCTAAAGCATTGAGCGCTTCTTTGATGACCCGGTTCTCCAACTCACCGCCGCCGACAGAGCCGATGATGCTGCCATCCTCATACACCAGCATCTTACTGCCCTCGTGCCTCGGCGTCGATCCCTGGCTGCTGATGATCGTGCATAATGCGCCCCGGCTTCCATTTGCTTCCAATTCCGCCAGCGCCTGATAAATGGAAATCATCCGTTTGCATCCTTTGGTTTGTTTTGCAGTGTCCGCCATACCCGTTCAGGCGTCATCGGCGCGGTATCCATGTGAACACCGCAAGCGTCATAAACCGCATTGCCAACGGCCGGAGCTACCCCATCCAAGGGGATCTCCGCGACCGCTTTCACCCCGAACGGATGGGACGGCTCAAATGTTTCAACAAACATGGCTTCTAACGCTGGCATTTCGTCCGCGCGGAAAATATGATAGTCGTTCAGGTCTTTCTCGCGTGCGTTGCCCCGCTCATCATAGACCATCTCTTCGCTCACCGCATACCCCAGCGCCTGCGCCATCCCGCCCTCAATCTGGCCAGAAGCGGTCAATGGATTAACAATGACCCCCGCGTCAACTGCCATCACCAACCGGTCGACTGTGATTTGCCCGGTCACCTGGTTCAAAGTGATTTCTGCAAACTGCGCCGCGAAAGGAGGTGGAGAAACTGGCGAATAATACGACGCTACCGCCATAATTTGCTCCTGGTTTTCGTGGTGCAGCGAATTGCGTCCAATGTCTTGCAGAGTCACATACCGGCCATCTGGCCCGATCGCTTTGCGATCTGCCAGGCGGATATCATCTTCATTCAATGGGGCCTGGTTTTTCAAGCTCAGCATGTTCGCGGCGCGAATCTTGATCCTTGAGGCGACCTGCTGTGCCGCTTTGGTGACGGCCGCGCCTGAAATATAAGTGGTGCTGGATGCGTAAGCACCTTTATCAAACGGAGTGAAGTCAGTATCCGACGAATACACCAGGATATCCTCAACTGAAGTGCCCAAAACTTCCGCAGCCATCTGTGCTAAAACGGTATCCGAACCAGTGCCTAAATCGGTCGCTCCAATCAATAAATTAAAACTTCCGTCATCGTTCATTTTGAGGCTTGCCCCACCCAGGTCCAGATAGGGAATGGCCGTGCCATGCATCATCAGTGCCATGCCAATTCCCTTACGCAGTTCGGGCTTGCCAGGCACAATATGCCAATCAGGGTTTGCGTATTTCAGGTCCCAGTCAATCGCAGCCATGCCCTGCTGTACGCACTGCTCCAGACCAACAGTATGGACGATCTCGGGGCGTGGTTCGCGGCCCTCGCTCCAGGCCGTGCTGAACGGGTGAAGCTCTCCGGCACGCAGTGCATTTTTCAACCGGAATTCAACCGGATCCAGCCCCAGGCTTCGCGCAATTCGTTCCATATGCCGTTCAACCGCCCAGAACCCTTGCGGAACGCCGTAGCCGCGAAATGCGCCGGTCGGCGGAGTGTTCGTGTACACAATATCGGCGTAAAATCGAATGTTGGGTGCACTCCGGTACGGTCCATCGCCGACATACAGAGCCATCGCTTTATGGCCCGTGTTCCCGGTGACGGTCAGCGCGTGCGCGCCCAACGCGCCTGTATCAGACAGCGCGTACATCGCATTGGCTGTGATTGTGCCGTCTTGCTTGACCCCGGTTTTCATTTTGATCCGCATTGGATGCCGCGAGCGCGCCGCGATGAATTCTTCCTCACGCGTGTATTCCATGCGGACCGGCCTGCCTGTCGCAATGGTTAGATGCGCCGCCGCGTCCTCAATCAAAACTTCCTGCTTGCCGCCAAAACCGCCCCCAATGCGTGGCTTGATCACTCGGATGCGTTTGATGGGCAGCCCCAGCACCGGCGCCAGGATCCTGCGCACGTGGAATGGCACCTGCGTACTGGAACGAATGACCAGGCGGTCGTTCTCGTCCCAATACGTCACGACAACATGCGGCTCAATGTGGGCATGCTGCACCTTGGGCACAGCATATTCATCCTCAAAGATATGGTCGGCTTCCGCAAAACCCTGCTCCACATCCCCAATATCGATCCGGATCGCGGCCGCGAGATTCTTATGCGCTTCCGATTCGCCAAAGTTGACGTACTCGGTTTCGTCGTGAATGATTGGCGCACCCGGCTTCATCGACTCTCGCATATCCAGCAGCGCTGGCAGCTCTTCGTAATCCACTTCAATCAGACGCAGCGCTTGTTCTGCGATGGCCTCACTCTCAGCCGCAACGAGGGCAACTCGGTCACCCACAAATCTGACCTTGTGATCCAGAGAGAACGTATCGAGCGGGCCTGGGATTGGATCCGATTGACCCGCAGTCGAATAGACGACACGCGGAATATCCTGCCAGGTCAGTACAGCGGCAACACCAGGCAATGCCCGCGCTTTGGCCGCATCAATCCGGACGATGTTCGCATGGGCAAGCGGACTGTGCAGAATTTTTCCTACCAGCATCCCGCGTATTTCAATGTCATCTGTAAAAGCCGGCTTGCCTTGGACCAGTTTAACAGCGTCCACCTTGCGTTCAGGTTTGCCCACGGCAGAACGCCCGCTTGTCCCCGCCACATTCCAAATCTTTGGCAGCACAATCGTCTGCGGTTGGGAGCCCAAACCTCCATCCCCTGAGCTGGTCGTATTCGCATCCAGGCCGCCAGTATCCCAACCGGGTGTTAAGACTGTGGCGCTATCAATTGCAGGAACTTGCTCCCAGCGCAGTGCTGCGGCTGCCCGCTGGATGGCCTGGACCGGTTTCAAATAGCCTGTGCAGCGGCACAAAACCCCCGATAAGGCGTCTCGAATTTCATCTTCACTGGGCGTCAGCGTGCGTTCAAGCAGCGATTTCGCAACCAGGACCATCGCGGGGGTGCAGTATCCACATTGGATAGCCCCGGTGTCCACAAAAGCCTGTTGAATGACATGCAAGCCATCCGTCTTTTTCCAGCCTTGTTCGGGATGCTCCCCCACCGCCTCCACGGTGTCAACAGCGTGCCCGTCTGTCTGCGCCGCAAGCAGCGAACACGAATTGACTGGCTTGCCATCCAACAGCACCGTGCAAGCCCCGCACTCGCCGTGTTGGCAACCGCCAAACTTGACGCTAAAGAAACCTTCTCGCCGCAAAACTTGCAGAAGCGTTTCGGATGCCGCCGCGTCGAACTGCCGCTCTACGCCATTGAGTCGCAGGTTGATATTCATAATAACCTCACCGAGCTTTTAAACTCGCCAGGAGACGCCTGACGATCTGGGTGCCTACCGCCATGCGGTATTCTGCACTTGCCCATGCATCATCAGCGTGAAGAAGCGCATCTTTGACCGCCAGTTCGGCCCCAGCCGCTTCTGGACCGTCCATCGCCAAAATAGGCGATTTCCCCGTGCCCCCCAGGGCAACCCGCGTCCGCCCTGAAGACCACCGCCCTACTGCAACACACAGCACCGGCCGGTCCGCAAGCGAACGTGCGACTCCCTCGAATGCCAGGTTGGCATTCGAGGGAATTCTAACCTCGCGGATCATCTGACCAGACGGCCATGTTTGTCGCAACGCGAGAAAGTCACCAACGGAGATCTCGCGCTCGCCAGGCAGCCAAACCAGTTCAGCATTCAACCCCAGCAACCCGGTCAAAAAACTGGATCGGCCATCACCTGCCGAAATGCACCCGCCCAGCGTAGCCTGACCGCGCAAATTGGCGCTGTACTCATTTTTCAGCACTTCACGCAAACGGCCAGGAATGAGTTCGCATTCCATAACCTTTTGCAAAGGCGTACATGCCCCGATAATCACATGGTGGTTATCAGAGCGGATATAGTCCAGTCCCAACAGCTGCAAGTCAACCACGGCCACATCGTCAACCGCAGACCGGCTGAGTTGCGCGCCGCCTCCCAGTGGCACCGTTTTCGGTTCCGACCTGGATAATAGAGCCAGGGCTTGCTCGAGAGTGTCCGGCCGATGATACTCGGTGATCATGGCAATCTCCTTGCCAAATTAGTTTTGCGCGAATGTATCAATCAAAAGATTTACGTCTCCGCCAACCGGATAAAGAATGGGGCATGTGCAGCCATTCTTGCGATATTCATTGACCTTGGCGCGTGCTTCCTCCGGTGTGCCCGAGGCGGTGATCCGGTGAATTAAATCTTCTGGCACCAGATGTTTGGCCTTCTGGATCTGCTCATGCGTCGCGGGCCAACCCAATATCGATTGAATTTCCGCAACCACATCCATCGAAACCCCCGAAGCCTTGGCGATATGGGGCTGCTGCGCCAGGTACTGGGTCAGCAGTCCACGGGTCGTATCGATCGCCTTGTCGTGATCCAGATCAACCGAGCAGACCACCAACTGGGGCCGGTCGATCTGATCCAGTGTCCGGCCGCCTTTTTTAGCGCCCTTCTCCAGCAGATCAAGCGCCTTAATATTGTATTCTGGCGGCACGCAATAATTGAGCACAACCCCATCACACAGCTCGCCCGTCATTTCCATCATTTGATCGCCAGTTGCGCCAATCATGATCGGCACATTGCGCGGCTCCCGGCGGCCATGCACCACATCAAGTTCAATTCCATCCACATTCACAAAATCGCCATGGAATGTGACGCGCTCCATGTTCAACAGGCGTTTCATCACAAGCACGGTTTCTTTCATCGCCTGGAGCGGTTTGCGCCGGTCAATACCTACATTCCGCGCCAGCGGATCCCACCAAGCGCCAATACCGCAAATAATCCGGTTTGGAGCCAGATCATCCAGGGTTAAGAAGGTCGCGGCCAGCAGACCAATGTTGCGCGTCCAGTTGTTGATTACGCCAGAACCAATCTGCAGCTTATTCGTGACAGCAGCATATGCGGCCATTGGCACAATTGCATCGCGAACCAACCGGCTCTCTGCCTGCCAGACGGCTTCAAACCCGCGCTGTTCGGCATAACGTACATACTCCAAACCATCTCGTAAATCATGCGCATCCTGCAAATAAAGTGCAACCCGGTCAGCCATTCTTCCTCCGTTTCATCCTAATCCAGTGATTTCGATTTTACGTAAAAATTCCAGGTCCTCAGGGTAATCGAGATCCAACTCCAAAGCTTTGGATTGAAAAACATCTACCTGAAGACCTTTCTTTTTTGCTTGGTCAATGTGCTTTTGAAAGGATCCTGGTCCATACTGAAAGTCGATTGCATCGCCAGGTGATACCAATAATGCATTCGTTCCATCCATCTTGCGGTCGGGGGAAATGACAATCTGCTGGTATTTTCCTCCCTTTGAGGTTAATTCTTCCACAACCTCTATCGTCAAAAGCGGCAAATCGGTAGGCATAATCAAGACGTGCTGCGCGCCGCTGATCACTGCAAAACTGGTTGCCAATCTTATGGCATTGTTCAAATCCGACGGGCCTTCTTCCTGCAATGTTCGCGCGCCGAAATCCCGCGCAACAGACAGGACATTTAAATCTCTGCTAACCACCAGCACATGCTCAACGATCTTAACCGAGGTCAAACACCGGATCGTATTCCCCAATAAAGTCGAATTCAGGGTGAAACGCTCATCCTCCGTCAAGATATCGCCAAGCCGGGATTTTCCCTGCCGCAGTGGTTTTACGGGAACAATCGCCCAAAGGTTCATGACAAACCGCTCAGTGTATTGGGTACAGTGTTCAACACAAGCTCAGCCAGGCGAATCCGATCCTCTGCTGCGGACATCATGATGTTACCCACTGAAACATCCAAACCCAAAGCACGAATGGAGCCAGCCAGGTCTTGATCTACGGCATCAATAAAAATGTGGTGCACCCAGCCTCGGTAATGCTTAGCCACTTCAAGGGAGGAAGGCTGCATGCCCAACTCTTCGTACATTTTGGCTGCCGGCCCCTTGACCGCCTTTCCATTGATGAGCGGTGAGACGGCCACCACCCATTTCTTTCGTCGCAAAGCATCCAAAATTCCAGGTACAGCTAATATTGGTCCAATACTCACCATCGGGTTTGAAGGGCAAACTGCAATCATATCTGCTTCATCGATTGCCATTATCACCCCAGGCGCAGGCTTGCTATCCTGCGCCCCGCGAAATTCAAACCCGCTCACACGCGGCCTGCAGCCATGTTGGACAAAATATTGCTGGAATGGCAGTAACCCGTGCTCGACAGTTTGAACCCATGTATAAACCGGGTCATCCGTCATGGGCAGTACTGCCGGGCGAATCTGCCATCTATTGCATAATTCTGCGGTAACCTGGCTCAGCCGGACGCCCTGCCGCAGCCGTCCGCTGCGCATCAAATGCGTCGCAAGATCCTTATCCCCAATGCGGAACCAGTCATCCCCGCCCAGTTTTTTTATTTCCTCAAACGCATTCCAGCTCTCATCAGCTCTGCCCCACCCGGTGACCGTGTTATTAAAGCCCGCCAACATATAGCAGACCGAATCCAAATCAGGACACACATTCAAACCCCAGTGCTCAAAATCATCGCCGGTATTGACGATAATAGTTAAGTCTTGGGGGGAAAGGATTCTAGCCAGTCCGTCAGCCAGTTTCGCCCCGCCAACCCCGCCTGCCAGCGCCACGACCTTCATGATCGCCCCTTAAATTGAAACGTTTGCATGAGGCCTTCTTCTGGTCCATTGCGGTAAATAACCGCAAAATGATCCACATTGAAACTTAAAACCAGCGGCTCAAACAGCAGTTTTTGTTTAAACAGACACATTCGGTCAATTTCCGTCCCTTCATCGTTGAGGGTGATGTGGGGCATCCAACTCTCAGGCGCGTAATACATTACCTGGGAAGAGGAGACTGGCGCAAGAATTTCCCACAATTGCTCATGCACGCGCATCATCTCTGCCGTTTTCACAATCGGCAAATAAAGAATTGGTTTCGCGGCCGTAAAAATCCCTAACCCGGCGGTCTGGATGCGGATCACATCTCTGGTTTTGGCAAACTGATCCAATCGCTCAAACATCTCTTGCATTTGGTAATGGATCGACACATGCCACGAACAGTGCAGCATGGCATGGATCGGCATCCCTGTCACTTCCGAGGCTTCCGTGATTTTTGACCAAACAGCCGAGTTGCCTTGTTTCAGGCCGGGATCAAAAAGAGTGGCTACCGCATAGGCGTCCATAATGTTATCGGAACAAATCCATTTCTTTAGGCCGGATCAATTCCTTCAAGTCCGTGGGCCGCAATGCATACGGAAAACCGCGCACATGCACCGCGGGTGTGCCTTCAGCCGCCTGACCCATGATAAGCGATGCGGCAGCAGCTAATTCATCAGCCGCTGCTACCATTGTAACCTTCAAATGGTACCCAAATAGGTCGGCCGTCCCTCGCAAGTCGACCAATCCCGGAACCTCGGCGATCCCAATCGCCACGCCCACCGTCCCCATCCGCCAGGCGCGGCCATGCGAATCGATGATCACCACCCCGATTTTCTTGCCCGTAAGCTGATGCAGCCCATCCCGCAGTTTCCGCGCTGATTCATCTGGGTTAACCGGCAAAAGCAGAACCCAATCTTCTTCATCACCCCAGGGTCCATGCACATTAGAATGGTCGATTCCAGCGTTCGCACAGACAAAGCCACACCGGTGCTCCACAATGATTGTTCCCTGCCGGACTCGCAGAACTTCATTGCTCTCACGCAGCACCAATTCAATAAAACGCGCATCCTTTTCAGTTTTTGCCCCGTACTCGATCGCCAGAGGACTTGGCACAACATCATTTAAGTTGACCAAACGGCCTTCAGCCTTCGAGACCACCTTTTGGGCGAGCACAACAATATCATCATCCATCCAATCAAGGCCAGTTTGGATCACCGCTGTATGGATAATTTGCGCCAGATCATCTCCCGCTGCAATCATCGGGATGCCTGCAATCGGATTTAGGGTCAGCGTCACACCAGGCCCCTTTATCCAGCCCCGTCACGCTTGATTCCGGTGATCCGGATGCCGGCCGACTGCACGCCATGTTTTTTATTCAAACCAATCAAAATGGACGTCAATCCTTCCGCAACGACCGAATTTTCAATTGGGCCAGCATCCCAACCGGTTAAACCCGCCGCTTTCACCAAATCCAATACCGTTGCGCGAGCCGATTTATTGCCACCGCTGACCAGCACATCGCACTCAACTTCTTCATCATGCAGTAAATGTTCGTATGAAATATTTTGAAATGCTGCGACAACTTGAACCCCCGGCCCAAGAATTTCTTGAGCCTCCTGCGCTGCGCTGCCCGCCGGCGGCATTTGCACGCAAGTCACCTTGGGAGGGACCAGCGGCACAGTCACATCCACCAGGATTTTTCCCTGCAGCGCGTCTTTCAACCCTGCCAAAGTGTCTCTGTGGGCAGCATACGGCACCGTTAAAACCAATAGATCCGCGTCCAGCGCCGCCTGGGCATTCTCACAGCCCTGCACTTTTGCAGCTCCTAAGATCTCATTCAACTCTTCAGCAGCTATGTCCGCTTTCTCTTTTGCCCGAGAGCCAATCAACAGGTTATAGCCAGCCTTCGCCCAGCGGTAAGCCAGCCCCTTCCCCTCTTTTCCAGTTCCCCCAATCACACCGATCGTTCGAATCGTTCCAGGCGCTAACTCACTCATATCGTCTCCTGCTGCATAATTTGCTGGTAGCGGCTCCACACGTTCGCAGATGCCTTGCGAGCTTCAGCCATAATTTTTTCCTCATCGATGGCCACGAGCTTACGATCCTGCATCAGGATTTGCCCGTCCACGATCGTTGTATTAATCATACTCTCATTGAAGCCAAAAATGATGTGCCACGGCAAATTTCCCGGTGTAAACGCAGTGAAAGGATGGTAATCGACCAGGATCATGTCCGCCGCGGCGCCGGGCTTAATTTCACCAACCTCCAAACCTCCAAAAACCTGCTTAACCAGGGCCGCGTTATTTGAAACGGCCATGCCCTGAATTAGATCACCCTGCATTCGCCGGGGATCCTGGTTCCACAGCTTATGGGCCAGGTAAGCGGCTTTCCATTCCTCCCACATCGCGTTATAAAAGCCATCATTCCCAAGGCATACCCGCACCCCAGCCCGCAGCATGCTCTCAACTTGAGGCAGGCCGACTGCATTATTCATGTTGGAGCGTGGTTGATGAGTCACCCATGTACCGCTGCGTGCCAGGATCTCAACTTCTTTGGCATCAATATGGACAGCATGCGCGGCGATGCTGCGCTCACCCAGCAGCCCATGCCTCTCCAGCCGGTCAACTACCCTCAATCCAGATTTCATTAAGCTGTCATATTCATCAACGGAGTGTTCCGCCACATGAATATGGAAACCCATTTGGTCACCAGCAGCTCGGCTGCATGCTCGCAACGTATCTTCAGACAGAGTCAGGCTGGCATGCAGCCCAAACATGGCCGATAGTCTCTGGCTCTGATCAGGAGAACTCTTTAAATGCTTGAAAAATCGCACATTCTCGCCAATGCCAGCTGCGGATCTTTCTGGTCCGTCCCGGTCGGTAACTTCATAACAAAGCGAAGCGCGCACCCCGGTTTCAAGGACAGCCCGTGCTACTTGATCGAGGGAGCCGTCAATTGCATTTGGTGAGGCATGATGATCGATTAAAGTCGTTGTGCCGTGTTTGATCGCCTCAATCAGACAAACCATCGTCGAATAATAAACATCCTCATTCGTCAACGACTTATCCAGACCCCACCACAGCTTCTGTAAAATCTGCGGGAAATCCGCCGGAGCCGCCCCCGCGATACCCATGCCTCGCGCAAAAGCGCCGTAAAAGTGGGTGTGCGCGCAAATATTGGCTGGAAACAAGTACTGCTGCTTCGCATCCAGTTGGTCTTCATTTGGATGGCGGGTAATCATATCGTTGGACGGGCCAATTTCAGTGATTTTTCCCTGCACAACTCGCACAGCCTGGTCTAATAAAATCTCATTTTGCGCGCCATAAGTGACAACATTGGCATGGGTAATTAACATGAAAAACCTCTTTTGAATCCAAAGCAAACAACCGGTCCCAACGGATGGACCGGCAAATCCAGGCAAATTGCCCGTTTCAGACGAAAATTAGGATTGTGGATTTTTGGATCGGTGGGCACGAGTTCTCTCCTGGCGAAAACAGGCAGGCGGCACTTTTCGACGGTCATATCCCGACGCCGGTTGCTAGATCAATGCAACCGACCACCGAATCCTTATGACCTTTATTTTAATGTTTTCAAGCAAGATCCGCAAGTATAAACCTTATTGGCTACGCGAAGTCGATACAGGGACATTGTTAACCTCGTTGAAATCGCATATAATCACGCTATTATGCTATTCCGAGGATCTTCATGACCAACCATCAAAATATACCCACCGGGTTTGCCGCCAGTCATATGGATGAATTCCTGGACGACTTATGCGCCCTCGTCAGAATTCCCTCAATATCAACCTCACCTGATCACCAGGCTTCCATGCACCAGGCGGCTGGCTTGCTGGTTGAAACCCTGACCCGCGCCGGCCTGGAAAACACGCACATCATTCAGACTCCCAAACACCCGGTCGTGTATGCCGATTGGCTTCATGCGGGTCCCGGCGCACTGACTGTGCTCGTCTATGGTCATTATGACGTTCAGCCGGTTGACCCCCTTGAACTCTGGGATACTCCACCCTTTGAGCCAACCCAGGCAGGTGAATACCTGGTTGGCCGCGGTGCATCCGACATGAAGGGCCAGGTAATCGCGGCGATTTCGGCTGTCCGCTCTGTGATGCAGTCCGGCAGTTTTCCCGTCAACATCAAGTTCCTCTTGGAAGGGGAAGAAGAAATTGGTTCACCCAGCCTAAAAACCGTCATGCACCAATATCGCGACCTGTTTGCATGCGATATCGCCCTCAACCCCGATTCAGGCATGATCGCCCCAGACATTCCAACCATTGTATATTCGTTGCGCGGCCTGGCCTTTTTTGAACTCAAGGTCATCAGCGCCGAGCGCGACCTGCATTCCGGTGTTTTTGGCGGTCTGGTCCATAATCCGGCTGTCGCTCTCTGCGAATTAATCGCCGGGATGCACGACAGCAACGGGACAATCACCTTGCCCGGTTTCTACGACACAGTCCGCAAGATCACTCCGGACGAACATGAGCGGCTTGACCAGCTCCCGATGGATGATCAGTTTTTTCTTGAAAAAACCGGCGCGGCCCGGCTTTGGGGTGAGAAAGAATTCAGTCCAATTGAACGGGTCGGAGCGCGTCCTACCCTGGAAGTTAACGGTATTATCTCCGGTTATACAGGTGCTGGCACAAAAACAGTCTTGCCTGCTCAGGCGCTTGCAAAAATTTCGTGCAGGTTGGTCGCCGATCAGGTTCCAGAAATGGTCTTTCATCAAATGGAAGCCTACCTGCGCGCCAAAGCGCCAGCAACTATTCGCTACGAGTTATCCTACCTGGGCGGAAGCCCGGCCTCAGCCACCGACCCCAATAGCCCTGTCGCCCAGGCTCTGGCGCGCGCGTTGGAAACGGTCTGGGAGAAACCGGTCGCTTACAAGCGCGAGGGGGGCAGCATTCCTGTGGTGGGTGACATGCAGCACATTCTGGGGGCCGATTCGGTCCTGACCGGGTTTGGCCTGCCTGACGACCGCATCCACAGCCCCAACGAGCGCCTGCACCTGCCCACATGGCGCAAAGGGATCATCGCTCTGGTTCATTTCTTCCTCAACCTTGCAGGAGACCGCTGAAATTCATGAAACCTTCTCGAATGCCTTCTTATGGTGGCCAGGCCTTGATCGAAGGCGTATTAATGCGCGGCAAAAAATGGGTTTCCGCAGCAATGCGTGATCCAGATGGAAAAATCGTGATTCATACCGAACAGCTCGAAAGTATCTATCAATCAAAATGGACGAAGCTGCCGTTTTTACGCGGCATTATCGGGCTGTGGGATGCATTAGGCCTGGGAACGCGCTTTCTGACTCTTTCCGCCAATGTCCAATCACCCGATGAAAAAATAGAAGGCGCATCCCTGTTCACTTCGATGGGCGTTGCATTTCTCGCGGCTGCGTTGATCTTTTTTGCCGCCCCAGCCTGGCTGGGACATTTGGCAGAGACTTTCCTCGGTTTCAGCCCATTTGCCAGCAACTTGCTTGAAGGGCTGATTCGCTTGCTCGCCATCATCGGCTACATTTGGGCCGTCAGCAAAATGCCCGAAATTGCCAGAGTTTTTGCATATCATGGCGCGGAACACAAAACCATTAACGCCTATGAGGATGGTGCCGAACTTAAACCGGAAACTGTCATCAAGTATTCCATTGAACACCCGCGCTGTGGTACCGCGTTTCTGCTGACTCTGATTATCTTTTCTGTCATCCTTTTTGCGGCCATTGGCCCCTTACCCGCGGAATGGCGCATCGCCAGCCGGATCCTCCTGCTGCCTTTCCTGGCTGGGATTGCTTATGAATACATTCGCTTTACGGCAAATTACATCGACAACCCGCTGGTGAAGTTATTAGTTAAACCTAATCTGGCATTGCAGCACCTCACCACCCGCCAACCCGACCTGGCGATGGTCGAAGTTGCGATCACCGCTTTCGTAACCATGAAAGAGAAAGAGGAATTGGCGAACTAAAAGGGTTACCGCCCATGGACCAATGGCGTTGGTGGCAAAAATCCATTTTGAATATCCTGCTTGGCCTGCTCATTGGCGGCCTGGTTCTGTTGATATCTTCTCAACCTCGTGGATCTGCGATTGAATTGGAGCCTGTTCCAACTTCAGCCCCCATTCAGGTCCATGTCGCGGGCAGCGTGAATGTGCCGGGAGTTTACGAACTCCTTCCAGGCAGCCGGGTCAGCGATGCCATCAAAGCGGCAGGAGGGTTGTCTGCCAGCGCCAACCCTGATTCGATAAACCTCGCCGGAATACTGCGCGACGGCCAGCAAATTTATGTCGGGACTGACGCACCGCAATCCATTACACTCGATTCACAATCTCGAACCGGCCTGATCAACATCAACACAGCCGAGATTGCCGAACTGATAACTTTGCCAGGGATTGGGGAAACGCGTGCAAAGGATATAATAAAGTACCGGCAGGAACATTCTGGGTTCCAAACCGTTGAAGAGTTATTGAATGTCAAAGGAATTGGCCAGGGGACATTTGATAACCTGAAGTCTCTGGTGACCACCGGAGAATGATCAAAACGCACAAGTGAGCAAAAAATGACGCTAAAACAGGTTCTTGAAAACGATTTGCGTGAAGCCATGCGCAGCAAAAACGAGACGTCCCTGAAGACAATCCGGCTTGTGATGAGCACTGTCAAATTGTCTGAGATTGAAAAAGGCAACCCGCTTGACGACAATGCGATCATGGCCATTCTCCAGAAAGAAATTAAGTCACGCAAAGAATCGATCGTGGACGCAGAAAAAGCCTCTCGATCCGACTTGGTTGCCGCGGCCAATGCTGAAATCGCGATCCTTGAAGCCTATCTGCCAAAACAAATGGCCGAGGCTGAACTGCATGAACTGATCCGCACTGCCATCGCCGACCTGAATGCATCGGCACCTTCGGATATGGGCAAAGTCATGAAAGCAGTCATGCCCAAAGTGCAGGGACGCGTTGCGGGAGATGCATTGAGCCAGGCGGTCCGCAAGCTGCTCGGGAGTTAATCCCTTCATGGGATTACGCGATCGGTTTCTAACGCCGTCAAATCGCAAGCTCATCAAGGTCGCCTTGCTCATTTTTACAAGCGCAGCCTCTTTTTTGGCGTTAATCCTTCCGATCATCCAGACTTCTTCAACCTACACACTTTCGCCCGGTGATGTATCAAGCCAGGATATCCTCGCTCCCAATTCGCTTTCCTATGCCAGCGCAATTCTCACAGAACAAGCCCGAATTGATGCGGAGCAAAAAATCGGCGCAATCTATTTGCCGTCCGATTCTGCCATATCCAGGCGGCAAATAGAACGATTGCGGTCGGCGCTAACTTTTATCAGTGTTACCCGGTCAGACAAATATGCTACAGCTGAGCAGAAACTATCCGACCTTGCCAGCCTTAGCAATGTGCAACTGCGCAAAGAAGATGTTGAAATCATCTTATTCTTAAACGAATCTCGCTGGGAGATCATTCAGAAAGAAGCTTTATCTGTCTTGGAACAGGTGATGCGCGAAACAATCCGTGACGATCAGCTCCGCGATTCTCAGCGCCGGGTTCCCTCGCTAATCAGCTTTTCACTGCCTGACGATGAAGCTGGCATCACATCCCGGTTGGTCACCCCATTTGTCACACCTAACAGCCTCTACAGTCCAGAACAGACCAAGACCGCCAAAGAAGAAGCGCGCCGCTCGGTTGAACCCATTAATAAAACCTACATATCGGGCGAAATAATAGTACGCCGCGGCCAGATCATAACCCAGCTGACATGGGAAGCTCTCCAACAATTTGGGCTGATCCGCCCGCAAAACAACTCGAATGAATATATCGCGGCCGGTTTGATGACATTATTATTAGCCGCTTTCACAACCCTGTATTTCGAGCGCAGGCGCAGCCTTATTAATGATAACCTCAAGGGCCTGGCCCTAATATCGTTAAACTTTATACTTTTTCTGGTTTCGGCGCGATTGATGATCCCCAACCATACGATCGTGCCATACCTGTTCCCTGTTCAGGCGTTTGGATTGACCATCGCCTGTTTATTTAATCCAGAACTGGCTTTTCTGCTTTCCATCGTCTTAAGCATATTAACCGCTTATGGCCTGCCCAACAGCCTGGACCTCACCACTTACTACCTGCTGAGCAGCCTGGTCGGAATTTTGATCATGGGCCGCGCCACGCGCTTCACCAGTTTCTTTTGGGCGGGAATAGCAGTCGGCCTGTCAGGCGGCGTCAGTATTCTGGTCTACCGTTTGCTCAACCCCACCACAGATTTTCTTGGTGTAACCACCCTGGTCAGCACCGCTCTGCTGGCAGGTATCGCCAGCGCGAGCATCACCTTGCTTTTGCAGTTCCTCTATGCTCAGTTATTAGGGGTAACAACTGGTTTGCAGCTGCTTGAAATATCCCGGCCTGATCACCCGCTTTTGCAATTCATCCTTCAAAATGCGCCTGGCAGCTATCAACACAGCCTCCAGGTTGCAATCCTGGCGGAGCAAGCCGCTGAAAAGATCAATGCAGATTCCTTACTCGTTCGCGTTGGTTGCCTTTACCATGATGCCGGAAAAGCCAACAATCCCTCTTTTTTCATCGAGAACCAACTGGATGTACTCAACCCGCATGATGACATGGATCCGGTGGTTAGCGCCCAAACGATCATCCGCCATGTCGCAGACAGCGTCGCCCTAGCGCGTAAATACCATATCCCGTCACGCATTCAGGATTTCATGCGCGAGCACCACGGCACCATGCTGACCCGTTATCAATATGCGCGCGCGCTTCAAAATGCAAACAACGATAAAAGCCAGGTAGATGAATCACAATTTCGTTATCCTGGCCCGATCCCAGCATCGCGCGAAACTGCGATCTTAATGTTGGCGGATGGCGCCCAAGCCAGGTCGCGCGCCGAGTTACCTGAAACAGAAGAAGACCTGCGCAACATTGTCCGCAAAACGATCGATTTTTGTCAAAAAGATGGCCAGCTGGATAACACCCGTCTGACTTTGCGCGATCTCAACATCATAACCGAATCGTTTGTGCAAACGCTAAAAAATACGTACCACCCTAGAATTCGCTACCCAGAAATCCAAACCCCAGAAAAGCCGAAACAACCGGATACCGGAGAGATAAAATGATCAATATCGTCATTAACGAGGATTATGCTGAATTCGTCAAAGAAGATCTTCTGACTGCTGCTGCCGAAACCGTCATTCAGCTTTCTCAGATTCAAGACGAAATCGAGATGAGCGTTGTCATCCAGTCAGATGACGATCTGCATGATCTTAATCGCCAATTTCTGGGGATTGATGCGCCAACCGATGTCCTCTCCTTTCCCGCGGATGAGATCGACCCTGACAGCGGACTGCGCATACTGGGGGATGTCATCATTTCCTATCCCCGTGCCGCTGAACAGGCAACCGCGGCAGGTGAAACGGTTGACGATGAGATTCAACTGCTTGTCATCCATGGCACACTCCATCTGCTGGGCTACGATCATACAACCTCAGAGGAAAAACAGACCATGTGGGAACTCCAGCGCAAAGCACTCGATCAACTTGGCTGCAAAATAATCCGCCTTCCAGAATAAGCACAATGCGATCTTTTTTGCGCACCCGCGCCAGGTCATTTATTTATGCGATCGCGGGGTGGTGGTTTGTTTTACGCACACAGCGCAACGCCTGGATCCATGCGGCAGCCTCACTGTGTGTCTTTCTCCTTGCCTTTTGGCTCCAGCTGCCTGCGCGTGATTGGGCAGTGCTCATCTTGACCATCTGCCTCGTCTGGACTGCTGAGTTCATCAACACAGCCCTTGAGGCAGTTGTGGATTTATCGACGCCAGGCCATCACCCTCTGGCAAAAGTCGGAAAAGACGTCGGCGCTGCTGCGGTGTTGATTGCCGCAGTCGCATCGGTCGTCATCGGGCTGCTCATTTTAGGCCCTCCTTTATGGTCACAAATAGCGGCTATTACTGTGAAAGGAATCCCATGATCATGCCATTTTTATTTGGAACAGTCGGCGCGCCTATCTCTACTCCCAAAAAACCAGGGGGGAGCGTTGGCGCGATCCAGCAGCTCGCATCATTGGATTTGCGCGCACTGGAACTGGGATGGGTACAATCCGTGCGTGTTTCCCAAGAGACATGTACTGCGATTAAAAATGAAGCAGCCTTGTCAAATGTGGCTATCAGTGTCCATGCGCCGTATTTCATAAACCTCAATGCCACCGCAGAGGAATGGCCGAATTCTCGTAAGCGCTTAATGGATGCGGCTCATTATGGCAACCTTGCCGGCGCAACGGACATTATTTTTCATCCAGGTTCATATTTCAAAATGACCCCAGGCGAAGTTCTCACGATTGCCATTCCACGCTTGCGATCTTGCGTCGATGAGCTGCGTACTGCTGGCAACAACGTCACCCTGAGGCCCGAGACGATGGGGAAAAACGCGATGCTAGGCTCCATTGAAGATGTCTTGGAAATGTCAAAAGCCGTCGCCGGTGTCGAGCCTTGCATCGACTTTGCTCACCTTCATGCGCGCGCTGGGGATGGCAGCATGAACACACTTGCGGAATGGCTTGACGTTTTAAATATTTACGAGACATTCCTTGGAAGTGATGCACTGGGCCGACTGCATATCCACATGTCCGGCATCGAATATTCCGATAAAGGCGAAAAGAATCACTTGCCGCTTGTCGAAAGCGATTTTGATTTAAACGCCCTTTTTAATGCGCTCTACCAAAAAGGCTGCGCAGGCCGCATATTGTGTGAAAGCCCCGCAATGGAAGAGGATGCACTTTTAATGCAGGCCAAATGGTCTGAGTGGTTTCGCTGAGTCTACAGATATTCCTTCAGATTGTGCTCAACCGCATAAGCAGCTGCTTCTGCGCGGTTGCTGACACCCAATTTGGATAAGATGCTGCTCACATAATTGCGCACCGTGCCTTCTCCCAGAAACAGAGCTTTTGCAATCTCGCGATTGGTCTTGCCCTCAGAAACCAGGAGAAGAACGTGCCGCTCCTGCTGGCTCAAATTGACAAACGCGGAAGCCTCTTCCTCTTTTACAGCCCGGCGTACTTCTTGAAAAACACGCTGCGTAACGGCTGGATCCAACAAAGCTTCACCCCTGCCCACAGACTCCAATGCCCTTATCAGATCATCCCCAACGATCTGCTTAAGAATGTAACCTGACGCGCCCGCGCGAATCGCTGAGAATAACATCTCGTCTTCGGCATAAGAGGTTAACATCACGACGCGTGTATCAGGAAAATGTGTCGTCACCTCTTCGCAAGCCTCGATACCCGAGGTGCCAGGCAGACGAATATCCATTAATACAATATTGGGATGTAGGCGCGAGACCTGTTCGAGCGCCTCTTTCGCGTTTGATGCCTCTCCAACCACCTCAAATTGTGCATGGTGATCCAGTAATGACTTTAATCCAAGGCGCACAACTTCGTGGTCATCGACTAACAAAATCCGTTGTTTGGTCATTCTACATCCTTATGAAATACTTTCTTAGTGGTTGTGTATAAGACATATTCTAACCGAATTTCGCCCGCCTGTTGCCGTACCCAGCTTGTGGTAAACTTACATTCAGAGGAATTATGGGAGATCAAAAGCCGCGTTCAATCGTATATTACATTGAGGATGATCTGGAAATGATCGACCTTGTTACCCTGATTCTGACGCGCAGGGGCTTTCTTGTAAAAGGCGCCCATGGTGGCAGAAAAGGTCTGGACATGGTTTTCCAGGATCCCCCCGATTTGATCCTCCTTGACTTGATGATGCCTGGCATGGATGGGTGGGAAGTTTACCAACAAATCAAAGCAAACGAGAAAACACGCCAGATTCCCGTAATCGTGGTCACAGCCAAAGCCCAGGATATCGATAAAGTGCTTGGCTTGCATATTGCCAAAGTGGATGATTACATTTGCAAACCATTCAGACCACAAGAGCTGATGGACAGTGTAGAGCGAGTATTGAAACAATCTCTGGAATTATGACGTTTGTATGACTATCATAAAAGTGATCAACCGTACCAACCCGGATTGTGTTCCCCTTCGTGTAACGCATTGTGTTTCTTTCGGAAGCCGGCTGCGCGGGTTGATGTTCAAAAAAAAACTCAATGACACTGAAGCCATCTTGATTGATGAAGGTCAGAATAGCCGACTTAACACGGCGATCCATATGTTTTTCATGAACTTCGATATTGCCGCGATATGGATTGATCAGCAGCAAAATGTCGTGGATTGTCAGTTGGCCCGTAAATGGCGGCCCTATTATGCACCTCGCAATCCAGCGCGCTATATCCTGGAAGCAAACCCCAATCAACTTACCAACTTTCACATTGGCGACAGGCTGGAATTTCTACATGCTGAAGCTTAATCGCATCATCCTGGTTGTTCTAATCCTAATGGTATCTGCAGTTCAGCCTGTCCTGGCCCAAAATGGCTCGATCCTACCGATCTATGTGGTCCAGCCCGGCGATACCCTCTACTCGATTGCCTTAAAATTTAATGTGTCCGTTGCAGACATCATTGATGCCAATCAACTCGCAAACCCCGACATTCTATCCGCCGGCATGGAACTCAAGATACCTGGATTAGAAGGAATTGAAGGGAAACTGATTACTCGGCCCGTACCTCTCGGACAAAACCTGAGCAGCCTGTCCCGCTTCTATCAAATTCAGCCAAAAGATCTGGTCAAAATAAATCGGCTGACCAGTCCGTCCGAAGTTTATGTCGGTGCAGATTTAATTTTGCCAGAAAAAGACAACGCCTATTTTAAAGCACTGGCCACCCTGCCAGAAAACATGTCCGTTTTAGAATTCTCGACAATCCGCAACGCAAATCCTTGGGGGCTGGCTGAATATAACCTCGCGGACGCGCCTGGAAATTTGCTTCCAGGCGAAAAAATGTTTACCCCATCAAAACCCGAAGAGGCAGTGCTAGGCAATCCCCTCGAACCTCACATCAGCAAACTGGATCTTTCGCCATTACCACTCATCCAGGGATCGACCGCAGTGATTCAGATCAACACATCTGGCCCGATCACGATCAATGGGAATTTAAATGGCAAACCTCTGAGTTTCTTTGTCCTGGCAAATAATTCCTACACCGCGATCCAGGGCATCCATGCGATGTCCGAACCTGGGCTGGCAGATTTCAACCTGACCATCACGCTTCCTGACGGAACCATTGCCTCGCTAGACCAGACAATACTGCTTCAGGATGGGTATTATCCCCAAGATCCCCCCCTCTACGTCAGCGCCGAAACGATCGACCCGGCCAACACAAAACCCGAAGACACGCAGGTGGCTGGGAAAGTTGCGCTGATCACGCCTGATAAGCTTTGGGATGGACAATTTAAACTTCCCGTCAATCCGCCATCGTGTATAAAATCATGGTATGGAAACAGACGGTCGTACAACGACAGCCCATTTTCATACTTCCATACCGGGCTCGACTTCGGTGTGTGTTCCGACTTGGATATCCTGGCGCCAGCAAGAGGCAAAGTGGTCTTCGCTGGAGCCCTCACAGTGCGCGGCAACGCCACGATCATTGATCATGGGTGGGGTGTTTTTACCGGCTACTGGCATCAGAAAGAAATTTTTGTGAAAGAGGGCGACCAGGTAGAAGCTGGTCAATTGATCGGATTTATTGGTGATACAGGCAGAGTAACTGGACCTCATTTGCACTTTGAAGTCTGGGCCAACGGTGTTCAGGTCAATCCCCAGGAGTGGCTGGACCGTATAATCCCATAACAACGCGATTTTCGAATGTCTCTGCCGTCCGGATGCCATAAACGTAAGGTATAATTCATCTCTGAATTCCATCCGCTATGGGTCGGAAACTTCCATATGATAAGTGAGTACAGATGGCGATTGCATCGTTCAGCTTAAAACCAGATTACTGGATTAACTTCGAAGTCCGTGAAGAGGACCTTGAATTTTTATACAATCATTTACTTGAAATCGAGACTCCCCTTACTCCGGATGAGCTCGTCAAAGTTCTCGTGCATGAACGCATCCGCAAAGAAAAGATAGCCTTAGAAAACCAACAAACCTCTTCTGGAAAAATATTCCTGCCCAAAGACCATTATGAAGCGGGCCAAAAACTCGTTTTCCCTGCATTTGATTGGCAGCAAGGTCGTGTTCTCAGTGTTCGCGCTGGCTCAAACCCTCAATTACCCGATTTCGAGGTGATCGAAGTCGAATTTGACAGCAATGAAAAGCACAGTTTTGCTGCATCGCTGGCCAACCATAAATTAAACCAGCCTCCCGACATTGATTTAAACGACCCGCAGCTTGATGCGAAGCAAGTCTTAAAATCGTTTGGCGATCTTATTACAAACAAATTGAGCGAGGAATTAGACTCCAACCCCGATTTGGTTCGTATCGCGGGGAAATGGTTCCCTCGCGCTTTGTTAGTAGACATCGGTGTTGGTCACTTAAATTTGGTTGAGGCAGTTCTGGAAATGGAAGGCGGCGGGCCTATGGAAACCCCTGCGCTCATGGAACAGATTGACCTGCCCAACGATGTAAACGCCAAACTCAACGAATTTTCCTTGAATCTTGCCATGCAAGAGGATAAACGATTCGATGAGGTTGGTCCGGCTGGAAAAATCTTGTGGTATTTGCAGCGCCTTGAACCTGAACCTGTTCGGCAGCCGCCCATATACCTTCGCTATGCCCCATCTGCTTACGACAGCAGTCAGGAAATAAATCAAGTCAGCCAATTCGAAGGTCAGGTAGCTGATGAATTGAGTGGATGTGAATTATTCAAAGACCTGACAAATGAAATTTCCATTCCATTGATTTACCCGCATCTAAGATCAGGCACCTTGCCGGTATGCGATCAGATGTATCGATTATTCCCAACCGCAATCGAAACCCCGCGCGTCCAATTCACGTTTGTGGATGGGGATACCAATCAAAAATTTTCCGGATGGGTTATTCGCCCATATAAATACGCCTTTGGCCTGCGGGATTGGTTCATCAAAAACGAACTTATTCCTGGCAGCATCATCACGATTCAACGCGGTGCGAATCCGGAAGAGGTCATGATCCGAGCCAATCGCAAACGTCCCGCCCGCGACTGGGTCCGAACTGCCATGATCGGGTCTGACGGCGGCATCGTCTTCGCCCTGCTGAAACATAGCCTCTCAACGACGTTGAATGAACGCATGGCCATCGTTATCTCTGATCACCAAGCGCTCGATCTAATGTGGGAGCAAGGCAACAAACAGCGCACACCCCTTCCAGTAATTGTCAAAAACACGATGCGCGAGCTTGCCAAGCTCAGCCCACAAGGCCATATCCATGCGCAGGAGTTGTACGCCGCAATCAATGTGATCCGTCGCTGTCCGCCTGGACCTATTCTGCAGGTTTTGAACGAAAACCCCTGGGCTGTTTTTCTTGGCGACCTATATTATCGTTTGGACGAGACAGCTGAAGAAGAGAGATAACATGACAGAGGTCAAACGTTTTAGCCTGATCAAACCAACCACACAAACCCCATTC
>Ga0172368_10001199_pt1 | contig 36191 bp, 33 predicted proteins | sample Lak11m_FD_114540 | JGI IMG/M metagenome (GOLD analysis project Ga0172368, IMG submission 114540) | Freshwater microbial communities from Kabuno Bay, South-Kivu, Congo - kab_022012_11m | ecosystem: Environmental > Aquatic > Freshwater > Lake | place: Democratic Republic of the Congo: South-Kivu... | reverse complement strand
TTGATCATTCATTAATGCCGGTGATAACCACCGGGAAAGAATTGTACGAGGCGGACTCAGCGATGATAATGCTTCACGGCAGATATTCAAATTCGTCAGATATTTTGAGTCTGGCGCAATTTATTCATTCACCGGGGATGCATTTTATGGCGCCGCAGGCAGCCGGAGGGAGCTGGTATCCCTTCAGTTTTATGGACCCCGAACAGGCGAATCAGCCCGGACTTGATAATGCTTTAAGCGTTATTTCCAGTCTGGTTAATAAAATCGCTGAAGCGGGAATACCGCAGGAAAAAACTTACCTTCTCGGTTTTTCGCAGGGAGCCTGCCTGGCGCTGGAATTTGCTGCAAGAAATGGAAATAAATACGGCGGTGTTTTCGGGCTGAGCGGCGGACTTATCGGGGATAAACCGGATACTTCAAAATATTCCGGGCATTTTGGCGGTTCACCTGTTTTTTTAGGATGCAGCGTAAGGGATAGTCATATTCCTGCCGCAAGAGTTAAGGAAGCCGCCTGGTATTTTGAGAAAGCAGGTGCAACGGTTAACATGAAATTATACAAAGATCTCGGACACGAAATAAGTAAGAATGAACTGGATATTGTGAATACGATTATTCTGAATAACGGACAGAATTAGTCCTGCCATTATCCCTGGCAGCCTTCGTGGCAGGCAGAAACGAATAGTCAGAATTATGATTGACAATATTAAGGGGCTTAGCAGGACAGAGATTAGCAGATAACCGGATACAGCCGATCCCGGCAGGTCACTGAGCGATCCGCCCGAATTTGGTAACCTTCAGCCTGGCATATCGTATCTAAGTGACCGGCACCAGCACGAGACTCAGCCTTCGAAATGACCTGTCAATGCAGTATGTTATTTTCCTTTTGCCATTGACTTTATTTTATCAATCTCATCCCTTAACAAAGCTGCCCGTTCAAATTCAAGATCTTTGGCTGCTCTCATCATCTCTTCTGTCAATTGGCTGACAAGATCCTCACGCTGGTCATTATTCATATAACGGAGCACAGGTTCCGCTACCTTAGCAAAAGAAGCGTCAAACTTATCCACATCTTTTTTTCTGACATCGGCAATCGAAGTTGAGGATAGAATTTCCTCGCGGCTTTTGAAAATTGTCTGAGGTGTGATATTATGCTCTTCGTTATATTCCTGCTGGAGTTTACGTCGGCGGTTTGTCTCATCAATAGTTTTCTGCATTGAATTTGTGATTATATCAGCGTACATAATTACAAGTCCATTAACATTGCGGGCTGTACGTCCTGCCGTCTGCATCAGTGATCTTTCACTCCGCAGGAAACCTTCTTTATCAGCATCCAGAATTGCCACGAGTGAGACTTCGGGTAAATCGAGTCCCTCACGGAGCAGGTTTACCCCAACGAGTACATCAAATTCACCAATTCTTAAATCCCTGATAATCTCCACTCTTTCAAGCGCATCAATATCACTGTGGATATATCTGACCCTGATATTGATCTTATCGAGATAATCTGAAAGATCTTCCGCCATCTTTTTAGTCAGGGTTGTTACCAGAACTCTTTCCTCGACGAGAATCCTTTTCTTTATCTCGCCGATAAGATCGTCAATCTGACCTTTCACCGGTCTGATCTCAATTCTCGGATCGAGCAGTCCGGTGGGGCGGATAATCTGTTCAACATAAGAACCGCCTGTATGTTCAAGTTCATAGTCGCCGGGAGTTGCTGAAACGTAAATCACCTGGTTAATGCTCGCTTCATACTCTTCAAATTTCAACGGTCTGTTATCCATTGCCGAGGGCAGTCTGAATCCATATTCCACAAGCACATTTTTACGGGATCTGTCGCCGTTGTACATTCCGCGTATCTGAGGGACAGTTACGTGGGATTCATCAATAATGAGAAGATAATCTTTTGGGAAATAATCGAAAAGGCAGTATGGGCGCGAACCTTCATCACGTCCGTCCATATGCCGCGAATAATTCTCAATGCCTGAACAATAACCAATTTCGCGTATCATTTCGAGGTCAAATTTTGTTCTCTGTTCCAGTCTTTGCGCCTCGATGTATTTTTCCTGCTCCCAGAAATATTTAAGCCTTTCGCGTAATTCTTCATCTATTGAAACAAGCGCGCGGTTGACCTGCTCTTTGGTTGTAACAAAATATTTAGCCGGATATATTGGTATTGACTCAACTTCTTTGATCACATCACCGGTAATCGCTTCAATTATCGAGATCTTTTCAATCTCATCTCCCCAGAATTCAATGCGGACAGCCTCATCGTACTGATAGGCGGGTATTATTTCAACAACATCGCCTCTTGCACGGAATGTGCCCCGTGTAAATTCCGCATCATTCCGGTTGTAATAAATTGCGATAAGATTCCTGAGCAAATCTTTTTTTACTATCCGCTGCCCCTTTTTTAGAAAAATGATCTGGTTTGCGTATTCCTGGGGAGCGCCGATACCATAAATACAACTAACGCTTGCGACAATAATTACATCATTCCTGCCCTCGATAAGGCTTGTTGTGGCTCGCAGCCTCAGGCGGTCAATCTCTTCATTGATGGAAAAATCTTTTTCAATATACAAATCGCTTTTTACGACGTATGCTTCCGGCTGATAATAATCGTAATAGCTTATAAAAAATTCAACGGCGTTGTTGGGGAAAAAGCTTCTGACCTCAGAATAAAGCTGTGCGGCAAGGGTTTTGTTATGCGAGATAATTAATGTGGGGCGGTTGTATTCCTTGATTATGTTGCTTATCGTAAAAGTCTTTCCGCTTCCTGTAACACCAAGTAAAACCTGGTGCTTCTCTTTCCGTTTCAATCCATCCATCAGGGTTTGAATTGCCTGTGGCTGATCGCCTGATGGTTTGTAGCTTGATACAAGTTCGAATTTGCCGCTCATCTATAGCGTACCGTTTTATTATTAAACTTAGAAATTTAAAGAAATAATTTGAGAAGCAATAAAATCAGGGGCTGTTAAATTCGAGAGGTTAGCTTAGTGTTTTTCTTTGCAACAGTCAGGGCTGAAGCCCATGGGGTTGTTTCCGGTTCTGTTCCCCCTGACCTGAAGGTCAGGGTTAATCACTCCTCCTTTTGCGTTTCTGCCCGGTTCTGTATCTGCCTGACCTTGAAGGTCAAGGTTAATCTTTCCTTTGTGTCATTGTTCGGTTCCGCTCCTGTCCGTACCTGAAGGTCAGGTTAATCACTCTTCCCTTTGCGTCCCTGTCTGATGCAGGCAGGTTTGCGGTAATCTTTTTGCAGCAATAATCAGGGCTGAAGCCCATGGGGTTGTTTCCGGTTCTGTTCCCCCTGACCTGAAGGTCAAGGTTAATCTTCCTTTTGTGTCATTGTTCGGTTCCGCTCCTGTCCGTACCTGAAGGTCAGGTTAATCACTCTTCCCTTTGCGTCCCTGCCCTTGTCTGCCAAAGTATAATCTACCTTCTAATTTCTACCTTCTAATTTCTACCTTCTAATTTCTGCCTTCTAATTTCTGCCTTCTAATTTCTGCCTTCTAATTTCTACCTTCTAATTTCTACCTTCTAATTTCTGCCTTCTAATTTCTACCTTCTAATTTCTACCTTCTAATTTCAATTCGTGGCTAATATCTTCGTATCTGCGGATTTTCGGTAAAATATTTCAATTAATTATTCCGTTTGATAACCCTTCATTTTTATATATTTTTCAAGGTACGATTAATTTACCGGCAGATATTTTTTATGAAAAATTTTTACCCCAGGAAGAACGTATTTATTCTATTGCTGACATCTCTTCTTTTTATTGGTTGGGCTTCCACCGGACATAGAATTATCAACGGAAATGTTCAACTATTCTTACCTTCAGAAATGGATTTCCTTTCAGACTGGTACAGTGTGCTCGCCGACCATGCCTCCGATGCGGATTATAGAAAAGGGAGCGATCCGACAGAAGGTCCGAAACATTACATCGATCTTGACAATTATGCTGAGTTTATATCAAACGGCAGTATCGCCCAGGATTTTGATTCCCTTGTTGCTCAGCATGGCTATTCATTCGTAATGGATCAGGGAATTCTGCCATGGGCAATAATAGCCGCGTATGATTCAGTCAAGAATTGTTTTATACGCAAGGATTGGAACAAAGCGATGCTTTTCGCCGCAGATTTAGGTCATTATGTCGGCGATGCTCATATGCCTCTGCATCTCACAAAAAATTATGACGGACAGTACTCGAATCAGTCCGGTATTCATTCGCGATTTGAAAAATCAATGATCAATAAATTCTCAGCCCAGATCATTATTGAAGGCAAGCCCCTTGATAACATCGATAATCTCAGCGATTATATTTTCGCCTTTATTTATGATGATTACAAATATGTCGATTCTGTCCTCGATGCTGATATTTATGCCCGTGGATTCTCTAACGGACAATACAACGACACATATTACCAGAAATTATGGGAATATTCATCTGGGTTTACAAAATACTTATTCAATGATGCTTCTCTGAAATTATCCAGTCTGATTTATAGTGCATGGCTGGAAGCCGGAAGTCCGAACCTTACTTCAGTTGAAAACACCAAAAACAGTTTTGATGATTTTGCCTTATTTCAAAATTATCCGAATCCATTTAATCCAAGCACCACAATAAAATATTCAATTCCCGCCCAAATTGCAGGGGTGGGCTTCACAAGACCATTTAATAAAAAAGAACCGGCTGCACCCTCCGCTGCGAATTATAATGATGGAGTTCATGTATCGTTAAAAGTATATGATCTTATGGGGAGAGAAGTAGCCACCCTCGTTGATGATCTGAAAAACGCAGGTAATTATACGGTTAACTTTAATGCCGGTGACCTTCCGACAGGCAGCAGAAATCTATCAAGCGGAATTTATTTTTACAGCATCAGAGCGGATGAATTTGTTTCGACAAGGAAATTCATTCTGATGAAATAGTCTTAGGAAAATATTCCATTTTTAAGGGATCTGACTGGTAACTGCAAACTTAAACCCTTTCACAAAAACGCAGCTAAAAATCTAAAAAAATCTGCAAAATATTTATTAAATATTCCTAATTTAATTTTATTGAAAATATTTCAAAAAAAATATTTTCATTTTAATTATCCTGTTTTCCGTATTGGTAAGAACAGATGTAAATGCTTGTTTCAAATAAATATATAAATATCAGTAAAGCATATTATCTGAGGAGGTTCAATGAGGAAATCAGTTTTTCTCTTAGTATTCATTTGTGTTGTAAGTATACAAGCACAATGGGTAATTCAAAGTACACCAAATACCAGGAGTATGTATAGCATCAGTTTTACTGACGCAGATAACGGCTGGGCATCTGGTCAATATGGTATGCTGTTTCATACAAGTAATGGCGGAAATACCTGGGAAACACAATCAAGCGGAACTTCAGAATACTTATGGGCTATATGCTTCAAAAATTCTGCAACCGGATGGACTGCTGGTGCTGACGGCATTATACTAAAAACTACAGACGGAGGAAGTTCCTGGCTGCCACAGACAAGCGGTAGTAATATGGTTCTGAAAGCAATTGATTTTACAGATCTGAATACCGGAACAATTGTGGGAGAAGGCGGAGTAATCCTCAGAACGACCGATGGAGGGTCAACATGGACTCAGCAATCGAGTCCTGCAGGAAACTGGCTTTTTGATTTGCATTTTGTCAATTCGGTTAACGGCTGGGCTGTCGGTGCATTCGGTTCTATAATAAACACTTCCAATGGCGGAGCCAACTGGAATTTGCAAAACAGCGGCGTAACCAGTTATTTGCGCTCGGTGTTCTTTACTGATGCACTTAACGGATTGGTTACAGGCGATGGCGGTGTAATTCTGAAAACTACAGATGGCGGCACGACCTGGACTCCGATTACAAGCGGGGTGACGAACAGATTGCTTTCTGTTTATTTTGTTAATGCTGCCTCTGGCTGGATTGCCGGAGATGTCGGCAAAATACTTAAAACTACAGACGGAGGTGAAACCTGGGTTAGCGAGATCAGCGGCAGAATCTACTGGCTTAATTCCGTCACTTTTATTAATGCCAATACCGGCTGGATTGCTGGAGATGAGGGGACTATTCTTAAATACACTGGTGGTTCTACTTCAATGGAAGAAAAAAATCAACCATTCAGCTTTTGTTTATTCCCGAACTTCCCGAATCCCTTTAATCCGACAACAATAATCAGTTATCAATTGGAAGAAGACAGTTTTGTAGAATTGAGTGTTTTTGATGTAATAGGAAAAGCTGTTACACGCCTGGTGAATAAGAAGCAGAGCAGAGGCAATTACAGAGTTGAATTTGATGCCTCTGAACTTTCAAGCGGCGTTTATTTTTATAATTTAAAAACAGATCAAAATTCCATAACAAAGAAAATGGTGCTGCTCCGCTGAAAAGGATTAGTATTACAGTTTATTGAATTGTCAGAGCACTTGGGATTAATCGCGTCAGCGCAAAATATACAGGATTCAAAGCAGCAAGGAACCGGATCAGCTAATGCCTGCCGGAATTACAATTTCTTTTTTGCTGAATTATAGCTGGATATGAATTTTGCGGTTTGCTTTTATAAGCCAGCCGCAATGCGATACTGAAAAAAGCAGTTAGGAATTGATTCCCATTTTACGTCTCCGCTGCATCTTTGTCAATGACAAATATTATCGATAAGGCAAGAGTATTTCTTCTTTTTATTATTTTAGCAGGAATATTTTTGGAATTCAAGTCTTTTATAAGCTTTGGATAATATTCTCGTACATAAAGGCATTAGTCGGGATTATTAATAATCCAAGAAATTATTAATACTTACAAACGGAGGAAGTTAAAACAATGTTAAGAAAAACCTTACTTTTTCTTACGATCGCTGTATCTGTCACTTTAGCGCAGACTGCTGAACCTGAACTACACGTCTGGAAACACTCGATGGTTACCGGGCTGAATATCAGTCAGATATCGCTCAATAACTGGGCAAAAGGCGGACAGAATTCATTAAACTGGACACTCACGCTTGATTACAGCGGAAAATACAATTGGGAAAAATGGAAATTCAAGAATGATCTGAAGGCTGCATATGGAAGATCGAAACTCGGTGAGGATGAATACCGCACAAACGATAATGAGCTCTATAATGAGTCTGTGCTTTCGATGCTGGCTGGCTGGAATGTCGATCCATACATAAGCAACACGATCCGCACGCAGATATCGACCGGTTTTGATTACAAAGCATCTCCGGCAGTTGAGATAGCTGATTTTTTTGATCCGGGTTATGTTACGCAGTCAATTGGTTTTACTTATGATCAGCTCCATGGGTTCACAACGCGGCTTGGAGTTGCTTTCCAGGAAACATTCACAAATGTTCACAGAAATTATTCTGATGATCCGGAAACTCTGACGGAAGCGGAAGCCTTCAAGTTTGAGACAGGGTTGGAGAGTGTCACCGATGGTGAAGTTACGCTCGATGAAAATATCCTATATAAATCCAAACTGAGGCTTTTTACACGATTCGAAAACATTGACGTTTGGGATGTTTATTTCGACAACCTTTTCAGTGCAAAAGTGAATTCCTGGCTTAATGTAAATCTTACGATTCAGCTTATTTATGAAAAATCACAATCTCCGAAAACACAGTTAAAACAGGCTCTTCAGCTTGGACTGCGTTACACTCTGATTTAAAAGATCTCTGAGATTGATCCGAATTCAGGATCGAACAAACGCTTATAGGTTCTTACAGCAAATGCGTCAGTCATGCCCGAAAGATAATCGCAGACAAGTCTGGCGCGTTTGTTGGGATCTTCTTCTTTTATTATCAGATCGGCAGTAAAATCCGGCAGCAGCTTAAATGTCCCTTTCTTATCAATGTATTCCTCTTTCAGCGCTTCAAACATTCGGGTAAGCAGATAATGCGCCTTAAACTCCATCTGGTGCAGTTTTGGAGTCCGGAAAACCAGATCTACAGCAATTTTTTTCAGAAGATCGGCTTTCTTTTTTATTGCCGGATCAATCAGAATCCTGTATTTATAACGATTGCTTATTTCTGAAGCAGGGGAGTTAATTTCTTCAAGGCTGCATGCCCTGACAAAATCCCCGATCATTGAACCGAGTTTTGCCTTGTAATTTCTTTCCCGAAGCCATCTCTTAATATCCTCGAGGAACTCATTCTGCTCATTATCGAGACTTGCTTCTTTTGAATGGATCCAGTTTTCAAGAGCACGAATTGTAATAAATCCCGCGTTTGCACTGTCAACAACATCGTTGAGGGCATAGGCAGTGTCGTCCGCCCAGTCCATTATCTGACATTCGATGCTTTTAACAGCGTCTTTTTCGTTAAAGTAACTGAGCAGCTTAACGTTTTCTCCTGCAATAAATCTGAGATATTTTTCCTGTTCAGGGTATATATAGTGATTTTCCGGTTTAAGTTCCGGATCGAACACAGATTTGTACTTAAATACCGAATCCATAAATCCGCGGGTCGGGTTCATACCCCTTCTGCCATCGTTTGCCCTGTAGAGAATTTCAGTAATAATGCGTAGTGTCTGGGCATTGCCTTCAAACCCTCCGTAGCTGAACATAATTTTATGGAGGATTCTTTCACCGGCATGGCCAAACGGAGGGTGCCCAAGATCATGAGAAAGGCATGCTCCTTCAACGAGATCGGGATCAATGAAATAATCATCATCCAGAATGCTATTCGGGCCGCTTTGCAGGAAATTACAGATTGAGCGCCCGATCTGCGCTGTTTCAATAGAATGAGTCAGCCGTGTGCGGTAGAAGTCATACTCGCCGGAGAGGAAAACCTGAGTTTTTCCCTGCAGCCGCCTGAATTCAGAAGAATGAATAATCCGGTCCCTGTCAATCTGGAAAGGAGTTCTGTATTCATTATCCCGGGGAGATTCCCGGAGCCGTTCGAGATCGAATTCGGTGTAAAAAGTATTTTTCATAACAGTATTCTGGCGTTTAATTAATACATTATATCAAGGATAGTAAAATACTTAATAAATTATAGAAAGTTTAATTCCCCAAATAGGATAAGTCATTGGTTAAACATAAAAATTCATACTTTGCTCTCAGATCGGGAGAGCGCTTTTACATAATATTTGTTGAAAATCAAACTGAATTTCCTTGCAATTATTTTGAATGAATTTACTCTGCAAATGAGATTTCACTTTGGTACTATTCTTTATTCAAAAGGAGAATGTATTCGAATCCATTCATAAAAACTCCATGGTTGATCTGAATTCTTTAGATCTGCTCAAATATCACATTCCTCCCGTTTCCGGCATTAAATTTGAACAATTTACTCTGAAAACCGCGGTTTGGATTTTTCAAATTTTAAAGATAAAAAGTTGGAAAAGAGGACAAAACGTCTTAAATTATTATGTCATAATAATTAAGGAACAAAAAGCCTTATACGGTTTTAATACTCTTAAGATTGAAAATATTGATGTAGTTTCATATTTTTATAAACTGATTCCCGATTAAAAAGAATATTCTTAAATATGATAAATAAATACCTTAAATACAGTCTTTTCGTATTGATGACATTCGTTATTATTGCAGGGATCGCTTTTCCGATTGTTGATCAGCCCAAAGAATGGTACGAATTTCCGATGATCCCCGGACTTGAAGAGAAGGCGAAAATAATTTTTTTCCACGTCCCCACTGCCTGGTTATCAGTGCTGGCATTCCTTATGGCTATGATTTATGGGATAAAGTATCTGAGAAAGCAGGACTTAAATGACGATTCAAAATCCGAGGCAGCCATTCAGCTCGGAATGATTTTCTGTATTCTCGCCACTGTTACAGGTTCTATCTGGGCTAAGTTTACCTGGGGAAGTTTGTGGCACTGGGATCCCCGCGAAACGAGTATCTTTGTGCTGCTGCTGATATATGGTTCGCTTATTGCACTTCGGAGCGCTATCGAAAATGAAGAAAAAAGGGCAAGGCTATCAGCCGTTTATTCGATAATCGCTTTTCTGACTGTCCCGTTCTTCATATTTATTATGCCCAGGATAATGGCAGGTTTGCACCCGGGATCTGCAAATGATGATACTTCCGGACCCGTTGTTGATTTTAAAATGAATGCCAATATGCAGATGATATTCTATCTTTCAATGGCAGCATTTACAATACTTTATTACTGGATATGGAAAATCGGTTATAAATCTTTAATAATAAGAGCAGAATTAAACAACAAAAACTAAAGGAAAGAATTTGGAAGGCTTTTATTCATTTCTTGAAAAAAACTCTATATATATAGTATTATTTATTGTCTTGGTCATCTGGACGGGAATATTTTTATTTGTAAATTCCACAGATAAAAGACTTAAAGGCATAGAAAACGAACTGAAAGGACAAAAATGAAAAACAAATATATGTTCGGCGGCCTTATAATCGTCGTGTTTCTCGGCGTTATGGGGTGGCTGTTTACGCAGACAAATGTTGCCTATGTCAGCAACTTTGAGAGTGTTATCAATTCCTCAAAAGCGGTCAAAGCAACCGGATCATGGGTGAAAGAAAAAAGGTATGTATTCGATAGTGAGCGTAACACTTTTTCTTTCTTTATGTCTGATGAGACCGGTAAGCAGATGAAGGTTATATACAAGGGTTCGATTCCGAATAATTTCGAATCTTGCACAAGCGTTGTGGTTACCGGCAAATACCATAACGGGGTTTTTCAGGCTTCGGATATTTTGACAAAATGTCCGTCAAAATATGAAACCCAAATGCCGGCTAACAGCAAGACCTAACCTCAAAATAAAGGAAAATTTTAATGATTGGTGATATATTAATTACCCTCGCACTTGTAGCGGGAGTATTCACGGTAGTTATGTATTATCTGACCTATAAAGGTTATGAAAATACAAAAAACTACGCGCGGATCGGGTACCACTTTATGGCAGTTATGGTGGTTGCCGCTTCAGCATTGTTATTATATGCTGTTTTAACGCATCAATATCAGTATAAATATGTTTTTAATTATTCCGGCTCCGGTTTGCCTGTAGGGCTTCTGATCTCCACATTTTATGCGGGGCAGGAAGGAAGTTTTCTGCTGTGGCTTCTGTTTACTACTATCGTCGGGCTTATCCTTATGGATTATACATCCAAAAGGGGAGACCTCGAAGAGCGCGTAATGATGGTTTTTACTTTCGCCGCCGTCGGACTGCTGACTATGATCAGTCCGCTGCTCAAAAGTCCATTCGAGTATATATGGGTTGAAGATAATTTTATCAACATTAAATATATAAATGCGCAGCTTCTGAATTCGCCGTTTATTCAGAATTTCTTTTTCCAGGATCCCGGTTCCGGTGAGTCTTTCGTAAGGCTGGGGAAAGAACTGTATGCGGTGCTGAGCACCAATGGAATCGCTATTAATAATTTCCTCATTCAGGGTAAGGGGCTGAATCCATTGCTTCAGAATTTCTGGATGCAGATTCATCCGCCGCTTCTTTTTGTGGGTTTTTCGATGGCTGCGGTTCCTTTTTCGTTTGCAATTGCCGCACTTATCAAAAATGAATATAAAGACTGGGTGAAACAATCATTGCCCTGGCTGTTAAGTGCAACAATGCTTTTAGGACTCGCTATTATGTTGGGCGGTTACTGGGCATATGGTGTTCTGGGATGGGGCGGCTACTGGGGTTGGGACCCGGTCGAAAATTCAAGTCTTGTTCCCTGGATTATTGGTGTCGCTGCTATTCACACCATGATCGTTCAGAAAAAATATCAGGATAAAGGCAGCGAAGGCAGGTTTGTTAAAACAAATCTAATCCTGAGTGTGCTTATGTATGTTACCGTTCTCTACAGCACTTTTCTTACAAGAAGCGGAATCCTCAGTGATGCCTCAGTCCATTCATTTGTTGCGCCGGGACAGATAGTTTTTCTGGCATTGCTCACTTTCCTGATGTTTTTCCTGTCCATTGGTGTGGGCGGAGTTGCATACAGGTGGAAATATCTTACGAACAAATATAATTTTGAAGAGAATCTTCTTTCGAGGGAACTGGCATTATTTACGGGATCGGTTGCCCTTATAGCATCAGCAATTATTGTTCTTGTGGGTACAAGCGCACCAATTTTCGGAACAGCAGTAGAGATAAGATTCTATAATGAACTCAATCTGCCAATAGCAATCATTATTGCATTTTTGAATGGATTTAGTCTTCTTCTTAAATGGAAGCAGTCTGATGGCAAAAACCTGGTAAAAGACCTGCAGTTTTCAGGAGCAGCAGCAGCAGTTTCAACTATACTCGTTGTTCTTATTGGTGGTGTAACCGATGTAATGCTTGCCGTGTTTGTCCTTACAACTGCTTTCTCGTTATTTGTCAACCTCGAGATAATGTTCCATGTTATAAAAGGAAGAAAATCACATCTTGGGGCATACATATCCCATGCCGGTCTCGCAGTATTTTTCCTTGGCGTAATTGCTACAGGCGGTTATTCACAGCATGGTCAGGTTGAGCTTATTAAAGGTCAGAAGGCTGAAATCTTCGGGCATCAGCTTACTTTTACAGGTTATGTGCCGATAGAAAACGGCGCCAAATATGCATTTAATGTCGAAATAGCCGATGGCGAGAGTAAATCAGTTGCCGCTCCGGTAATGTATATTGCCGAGTTTAACAACAGTCTGATGCGTGAACCTGATATACTTAACGGATTGTTTAAGGATTTTTATGTTGCTCCTCTGGGTTATTCAGATGGCAAAGAATCCTCATCGGATGGAGGCAGGGAAGTCAGCCTCGGCAAAGGCGAATCGATTGATTATAACGGTTTCACAATAACATTTGAGAGCTTTAATTTTCCTCCTGATGCAATGCAGGCAATGATGGGAGGAGGAGAATTCAGTATCGGCGCTGTTTTAAGTATTGATAAAGACGGAAAAAAAATACAGGCAGAGCCAAAACTTGTGAAACAAGGCGAATCGCAAAAATATGTTTCTGCTGAAATTCCTGAAGCTGACTTAAAAGTTGATATGAAATCGATGGATGCAGGAGGCAATGTTATCCTCATCCTCACAAGTATTTCTGATCCTGCGTCTGCAGAAATGAATAAGATGCCAAAAGAGGTGCTGACAGTTGAAGCAAGTATCAAGCCTTTTATTAATCTTGTATGGGCGGGTGTTTTGATAATGGTAGCAGGGTTTATTGTTTCAGCATCAAGAAGAACCAAAGAATCCCAATCCTGAAATTAACTTATATGATCCGCATAATCCAATGCGGATCATATATCTAATTGCCATCAATGCCTTCCGCCAGCGTAAGAGTTAAGAATTATCCGCTCAACATTGTATTTTTGTAAACTGAATATCTAAAATGTGTGTTCTGATTGTTTAAAAACATCATCTACATTTTTGCAAGCATGATGCTTTTTTTTACCGGAGTAATACTGTACGGCACTCTGCTGAACCTAAGGGAGAAAACCCTGGCTAAAGAAATGAAGCTGAAAAATATTGAGACACTCAGGGATATAAAAGTTGTGATTAATAAATCCCAATATACGCTCGAACTATATTCAGGTGACATCTTAGTCAAAAATTACAAGGCTGTTTTTGGAAAAACCCGGAGAAGGATAAGGCATTCTGCACTCGATAAGGTGACTCCCACCGGCAGGTATTATGTTTGCAGCAAGGATTCTGTAACAGAGTTCCACAGAATGATCGTTCTGAATTATCCGAATCTGCATGATCTCGCGATTCAGTTGAAGGACGGTTATCTTACCCGGGAGGAATTCCTTGAATTCAGAGAGGAACTGAACACAAATAATTGTATTGGGAAAAGAAATATTAAATTCGGCACAATTGGCATTCACGGCATCGGATATTTTGATATCGTTTTCAGTAACCTGCCGTTCAGGTTCAACTGGACTAACGGATCTGTTGCAGTCAATAACGATGACATTGAGGAACTATACAGCGTAATGGAGCATGGGACTGAAGTTATCATACACCCTTAACCGGTATTTCCTTCCTTACGCTTTTATCTGGGCTTTCATGGCACTTTGCGGTAAGGCTGATGCTCAGGAGATAGGTCAATTTGAAATAACTGCGGTGAATTTCTCGGGAAACAATAACATTTCAACAGCTTTACTCGAAAATGCCGTCAATACAAAGGAATCCCCAAACTGGGTATCAAAGTTCCTGAATACATTCACTTCTTTCGGCAGTCCGCCCAAGTATATTGATACAACTCTGATTGCCAATGATTTGGAACTGCTCCGTAATTTTTATTTCGATAACGGGTTCTTTAAAGTAAGAATTGATCCTGAACTCCAGTATAATTATGATGAAAAAACTGTAAGTCTGCACTTCAAAATAACGGAAAATGAAGCAGCTAAATACAGGAAATTTCAGTTAAAAGGACTTGACCATATTGAGCAGTATCTTCAGGGAAAAATTAAGCAGGATTATGCTCCCTATGATAACGATGACCGGTTCAACAGGAACTATGTTGAGAAAAAAATTCAGAATATTATCTCTTTCCTCCGCGATCACGGGTTTATGCTTATTTCCAATCAAAACCCAGATGTTGTGATTGATACTCTGCTTAATAAGGTGGACATAACAGTTAATTTTAATGCAGGCAGACGATTTCGAATAGACAGCGTAAGAGTTTTTAAAAGTGGTATCGGGAAGGATCTTGTTACAGAAGAGCTCATAAAGGATATTGCAGGATTAAAACCCGGAAATTATTACAGCTATTATGATTCTAAATTGGCGCAGATCAGGCTATACAGAACCGATCTTTTTTCATCAGTAGTAGTTAACGGCGCAATTGCTGATACCAATCTTAATAAAGTACCCATGAATATAAGCGCTGAAGTGGGAATGCTCAATGAGATTTCTCCGGAACTTATATTCAATAATGAAGATAATACACTAAATGCTGGTGCCGGGGTCGGCTTTACAAGAAAGAATTTCCTGGGGGATGCCCGGAGGATGACCCTGTCGTTTTCCGGCGCTTTGCAGAATGTTTATGAATTTATCACAGAGACCGTTGCAGACTCAAATTTATTCGGTTATATCGATTCAAGATTAGTATTTGACCAGCCCTTTTTATTCGGAAAACCAATTGCCACCAAACTTGAAGGATATGGTACATTCCAGAAAAGGAAGTCGGAATATAATGCGTTTATATATGGTTCACAGATCAGTCTTGATTTCGAACTTCCCCGACAGACGTTTTTTAATTCCTTCCTCGCTTATATCAGGAGTGAACGAACCAACTACGATTATCAGGATAAATACATTACAGAAGGTCTTTCGGAATTTCTTCAGAATCAGTCCGGACTTACTGCTGCTGAAGCAGATTCGACCGCAAATTATCTTGTTTCTAATAATCTTGTCGCAAAATCAACGAAAGCCACTAACGCAGTTATAGGGTTCAGACTTGGGAATAATCACACTGATAATCTTGCTTTCCCCACTTCGGGCACAGCTTTGTCAATAAATCTGGAAAGCGGGAATGCACTTGTGAAACTGGGTAATGTCCTCGGTATTATTGATGCAGATGTTCCACAGTATGTTAAATTACTCCTGAATTTCAGCGCGTATCTGCCGGTTTATTCAACACGGAACGCCTCTCTTGGATTTAAGAGCAAGATCGGAAATATTTTTACGTATGAAGGAGATGAAGCTCTGATCCCGATTAACCAGCGATTTTACGGAGGCGGAAGCAACTCAATAAGGGGATGGAAAACCCGTGATCTTGTCCCGGAATTCGATCTTAACAAAGTTTCGCCTGATGATGTTTTTAATGTGATCAAGGGATTGGAACCTGGCGGATTTTTTATCCTCGAAGTTTCTGTAGAAAGCAGGAATAAACTCACCGATGATATAGGAGTTACCTTTTTTGCTGATGCCGGAAATACCTGGGACAGCTACAAAAAAGTGCAGCCGCAGGGGATTGCTATCGCTGCCGGTTTTGGTCTCAGATATTACCTCGATTTTGCTCCCTTTAGACTTGACTTTGGTTTTAAGGTTTATGACCCGACTGACAGGAGAAGTTTCTTTAAGAAAAAAGTATTCGGAGAAACCCTTGAGTTTCACCTGGGAATAGGGGAAGCTTTCTAAAGACTTTTTCTTTTAGTATATTTAAAGTTTATCAATTATTTTATTACGCAAATGATCTCCAGCATGACCGGATTCGGAAGGGGCATAAGTAACACTGAAACTTTCAGCCTTGAAGCCGAAATTAAAAGTTTCAACAGCCGCTATCTCGATCTGTCAATAAAACTGCCAAAAGAATTATCCGACAAGGAATTTGAAATCAGAGAGCTTGTCAGGAAAAAAATTCGGAGAGGTAAAGTCTCTGTTTTTATTCAGATCAAAGCCGAGAGTTCCGGCAATACCGGATTTAATCTTGACCAGAAAAAAGTGGAAGGCATTGTTCAGGCGCTTGGCGATATAAAAAAATATGCCGGACTTCAGGATGCTGTAACCCTCAGACACATTCTCGAACTCAAAGAATTTTTGTTTGAGGAGTCATTTGAGGATAAAGATAAAATATTTGAAAATTGCATTAAAGCTGTAAATACTGCTATTGACGATCTGAATTCAATGAGAAAAAAAGAAGGTGCAGAGCTTGAGAATGATCTTTTGCTCAGGCTTTCAGTAATTGAAAACTCAATTAACCGCGCTGAGGAACTGGGCCGTAAACCTGTTGAAGATTATTTTGCCCGTCTTATTGAAAAAGCAAAACAGCTTGTTGCCGGAATCACCGAATATGGGGACAGACTCGAAACTGAACTTGCACTTCTTGCAGAGAGGTACGATGTAACAGAAGAGAATGTCCGAATGCGGAGTCATATTAAAATGTTCCGTGATGTGCTTCAGAATGATGATGAAAGCGGCAGAAAACTGAATTTTATCTGCCAGGAAATGAACCGGGAAGCGAATACTATCAACAGTAAATCAGTTTCCACTGAATTATCGGGGATAGGTATTACAATAAAAGAAGAACTCGAAAAAATCCGCGAACAAGTACAGAACATAGAGTAGTGAAAGGTAAATTAATCGTATTTTCAGCGCCGAGCGGTTCAGGAAAAACAACCGTAATGAAAAAAATTCTGAAACAGTTTCCTGATCTCGTATTTTCTATAAGCGCAACAACAAGGAAAAAGCGTCCGGCAGAAACCGAGGCGAAGGATTATTTTTTTCTTTCAGAAGATGAGTTTACAGAAAAAATTAAAAATGATCTCTTCGTTGAATGGGAAAAGTTTTACGGGTACTATTACGGAACTCTTAAAAGTTTTGTTGATGACAACATTTCTTCCGGTAAAAATGTTATTTTTGAAGTTGACGTAAAAGGTGCAATAAGCATTAAACAGAATTATCCTGAGGCGAATCTTATTTATCTCCTGCCTCCGAGTATTGAAGAATTACGCAACAGGCTGATTGCCCGGAAAACTGAAACTGATGAGGATTTAAGGAAAAGAATTGAACGTGCCGAGCTCGAACTTAGTTATAAGGACAGGTTCGATTTTGTGGTATTAAACGATAAGCTTGAAAAAGCTATAAACGAAGTTTGTGAAATAGTTGAAAAAATAATAAAAGGAGATAACCATGCAGCTTAAACCGGTTGATCTGAAAACGATGGAAAAAAACGTCAAAAACACCTATGAAGGCGTTATTGTCGCTTCGAGACGTGCCAGACAGATTAATGACGACGTCCGTAAAGATTTTTCAGAAAGATTAAAAGAGATTGCCCCGACAACAGAGGATGATGTTGAGGAGAAGGAAAACCCGGAACAGTTGAAACTTTCTCTTGAATTTGAAAAAAAGCCGAAACCCCATCTTGTAGCGCTTAAAGAAATGATGGATGGTAAAATTGAATTCAGGTACAAAGATACTGAAGTAAAATAAATTTTATTTTTACTGAAAAGCTGCCTGTATGCCGGGCAGCTTTTTTATTTTTAAACTGCAGGCAGTGGAGAATTGCAATCCGACATATATCGTTACTGATATATTGAAGCTGATATCACTCGTAAAATTCCAGAATTCGCAATATTATTTCATCATAGCATATTGCTCTGATTGCTCTTCGTATGCAGATATTTTAATTATTGAATTAGTAATCCTTCCATGTGTTTTATTCTTCTGACGCAGATACAAGGGTGCAGCACAATTTAGGTTCCATAGAAACCCGGGGATTTACTATTAAAAATCGCCCGATTTTATGCAGTGAATAATAAGGGGTATTTTTACTTTTACAATAAATAAATATTTTTATTTTTTCTTCCTGACGACTTAAGTAAATTTAGTGTTTCGGATAACGGATAATAATCATTTCTCTTCATTGGGCATGACATTAAACAGACAGGTGATACCTTGATAGATAATTTTGCGGGCAAAAAAATTCTTCTGGGAGTAACAGGGGGAATAGCAGCATATAAATCAGCTTTGCTGGTCAGAGAATTTGTTAAGAGAGGAGCATCCGTAAAAGTTGTGATGACACCTTCTGCCATAGAATTTATTACCCCGCTGACACTTTCTGCATTGAGCGGCAACCCGGTTATTATAAATACATTTCCTTCGGGCGACGGGCAAACCGAGTTCAAAGCAACATGGCATATTGAACTTGCTCTCTGGGCAGATATTATGATCATCGCTCCTGCGACGGTTAATACTATTGCAAAACTAAGAGCCGGTATCTGTGACAATGCTCTGCTGACTCTCGCTGCCGCACTGCGTTCACCACTGCTTATTGCACCTGCTGCCGACCTTGATATGTATTCCAAACCGCAAAACAACGAAAACATTCAATATCTCGAAAGTATTGGGACTTATATTGTACAGGCAGAATCAGGAGAACTTGCAAGCGGACTTTCAGGAAAGGGCAGAATGGCTGATATCGGAAAAATAACAGATGCCGCTGAAACACTCCTGCTTGGGTACAATAACGACCTTAAGGGCAGAAAAATATTAGTAACAGCAGGTCCAACTTATGAAGATATCGATCCCGTAAGGTTTATTGGCAACCGTTCTTCCGGAAAAATGGGGTTTGCCATTGCAAGAGCAGCATGGTTAAGAGGAGCAGAAGTAAATCTTATCTCCGGACCAGTCAATCTCAATATTTATCCCGAAATTCAGATAACGCAGATACGTTCCGCGCTTCAGATGAAAACGGAAGTTGAAAAACAATTTATTACGAACGATGCACTTATTATGTCTGCCGCTGTTGCAGATTACCGACCTGTTGATTATAAATCGAAAAAAATTAAAAAGGAAGATGGGCTGGAGAATATAAGGATTGAAAAAACAGCCGACATTCTCACCAATTTACAGAAGACAAAAAAGCAGATGATCATAGGGTTCGCACTTGAAACCGATAATGAGAAAAAAAATGCCCTGAAGAAACTTAAATCGAAAGGAACTGATTATATTGTTATGAATTCTCTCCGCAATAAAGGTGCTGCTTTTGAGAATGAAACAAATGTTGTGACTGTATTTGATGAAAAAGGGGTTCTTCTGGAGACAGAAATTGAATCCAAGTTTTCGATCGCTCATAAAATTCTTGACCTGCTGAAGGAAAATTAATGACTACAAAAAAAGAAATAATTGAAAGCCTTAAAATCCAGAGAGAAATTTTCGGCGATCTTTTATATAGCAGAATAGATATACCGGAATCGTTCCCGGAAGAAGAAAAGATTTTGGAGCCACCGGTGAAAAAGCCGGAAGGATACATTTCAAAACCAGCGCCGGAAATAAAAGAAGCCGGTATGACATACGACCTGAATCTGGGCAAATTTGTTGAAAAAACAGAAAAAAAGCCGGCTATAGAGAATAATACAATACCGGTAAAACCTGCAATACCTCCTATAGATGCCGCCTGGCAGAAAACAAATGATATGGATTCACTCAGACTTGCTATACAGGATTGCCAGCTTTGCAGACTTGGAGCTACCAGGAATAAATTTGTGTTTGGTACCGGTTCGCATACAACTGATATTATGGTGATCGGGGAAGGACCGGGAGCAGACGAGGACAGATTAGGTGAGCCATTTGTAGGTAGAGCTGGGCAGCTTCTGAATGATATTCTCGCAGCTATTAAATTCCCGCGTGAATCGGTCTATATTGCAAATATTGTCAAATGTCGTCCTCCTGCAAACCGCAACCCGCTGCCTGATGAGGTTAGTACCTGCATTCCATTCCTGCATAAACAAATTGAGATAATAAAACCGAAAGTGATACTTTGTCTTGGTCTCGTTGCAGCAAATTCGCTTCTTAACGACAATACAAACCTGACAAAAATGCGCGGGAAAGTATTCGAATTCGGCTCTGCCAAGGTAATGGTGACCTATCATCCGGCTGCTTTGCTGCGTAATCCTAATTGGAAAAAATTCACCTGGGAAGATGTACAGGCTTTCAGGAAACTATACGATAATATTATGGGCAGCTAAAATGAATAATATGAACGTTGATATGAATAAATTACTTTCAGAAAGCAGGAAGATGCCTGCGAATCTTGAAGTTGAGATGAAAGTTATTGGGGCGATGCTTCTGAATAAAGCCGCCATAGAAAAATCTTCTGAAATTCTGACTCCCGAATGTTTTTTTGATGAAAAGAACAAACTGATATTTGAAGCGATAAGAAGTCTTGTCAATAAAATGATCCCCGTTGACACGGTCTCGATTTACGAAGAATTGAAAAACCGGGGACAGATTTCTGCGGTCGGCGCGGGTTATCTGGCGCAGCTTTCACGCGATATCTCTTCGGCTGCAACAGTTGAATATCATTCACGATTAATCCTTGAAAAGTGGACACTGCGTAAATTGATAGAGACTTCTCTGCAGATTGCAGGCGCTGCCTACGAGGACAGAGGCGATGTTTTCCAATTGCTTGATGAAGCCGAAAAGAACATTTTTGAGATTACAAAAGGTACAAGCAGCAACACAGTCCGGACGATGAAAGAAGTTGTAAATGAGACTATCGAATTGATAGAAGCTGTTCATTCCAACAAAATCACAAATGTCGGAGTTTCATCGGGATTCGTCAAACTCGATGAAATGCTTGGCGGTTTCAGGAAATCCGATCTTATAATTGTCGCAGCCCGCCCTGCAATGGGTAAAACCGGTTTTGCCCTTTCCTGTCTGAGGAATATTGCAGTCGCTTCTAAAGAACCGGTTGCGTTTTTCAGCCTTGAAATGGATGCCACCCAGCTTGTTACACGACTCATTTCAGCAGAGTCCAGAATTGATGCACACATGATACGTACCGGAAAATTTAAAGCAGAGGAAGGTTCGAGAATAAGTAAAACTGTACACCGGCTCAGCGATGCTCCCGCATTTATTGACGACAGCGCCGCTCAGACTATTCTTCAGATACGCGCAAAAGCCCGCAGACTTGTCGCTGAACACGATGTGAGGGCAATCTTTATTGATTACCTCCAGCTTATTGAATCTGATTCGAGAACTGAAAATCGTGAACGTGAAATATCGAACATATCTCGTTCTCTCAAAGCGCTTGCCAAGGAATTAAAAATACCTGTAATTGCGCTCTCGCAGCTAAACCGTGCAGTGGAATCAACAGGTGATAAAAAGCCGATGCTTTCACATCTCAGGGAATCCGGATCAATTGAACAGGATGCTGACGTTGTCTGTTTCCTGTACAGACCTGAGTATTATAAAATAATGATCGATCCCGAAACTAATGAATCAAATGAAGGTATCGCAACTGTTATTATAGCGAAGCACAGGAACGGACCTGTCGGCGAAGTAAGGCTAAGGTTTTTCAAAGAATATGCGAAATTTGAAAATCTCGATCTTTCCTTCGATAACCTGCCGATTCCGGGAAATAAAAAATCACAAGACGGAGATTACACATTTTGAGAACTCTTTTTTCATTCGTTTTATTTTTTCTTGCGCTCACAGCCTCTTCTTTCGGCGCGGGACCTGATTCTCTTCTTTTTTCCTCTCTTACAGAGCAGGCTATCCGTAACGGATGGGCTGAATTAACTTCGCAGGAGATTTTCTACAGAACAGTCAGATATCTTGAAGATTATTCTTCTGTATCTTATAAGGCAGATGGAGAAAGTATATCCACAGATAAAATTAACCTCAACCAGCCGAACAAATACGCGCAGATATCCTATTCTCTTGCATTTACTAAGGCTGTTCAGAGCGGTGATCTTTCCGAAAAGAATTTCCATAAAAATTATCTTTTTGCTGCAAGAGGGAGTTCGGGCGAGGATTCTCAGTTGCTTGAATTTAAGGGCTATCAGGACTGGTTTGCTTTTCTGCAGCAGTCAGGTTTTATATTCGGCGTATTAAAAGGCACTGATCCGAGGGGTGATTCTTTAAAGACAGCAGACAACGGGATACTCGATGCAACAATTATGGCGCCGTCTGAGATAGCTGAAAACAGCCTGCGCTTTTCGAACGGGGATATAATCCTTTTTATCAAAGATAATATACCCGAATATTCCGGCGTTATTATGCTGGATTCAAACAATCAGCCTCATATTATTCATTATCCTTACTCCGGCAGGGGAGCTGTGCGATCAAAAGAAACACTTTCAGAGTTCGTAAGGAAGAAAGGAATATACGAGGGAATAAAAATTTACAAGGTTAAGGGATAAATATATTCGGGTCATTTCAGGTTTTTTAATACCCGCAAAGCTCGCAGAGAATTCCAGCGGCTTGGTTTTCCAGATTGCTCCATCAAAAAGTGCGTCTGTCCGGGATGAGCAGAACTCAAATTCCAGGTTCCGGCTTTGTTCTGCTTTCGTTTCAGAATTTCGAGCGCCGGGTTCATCCTGAAATCGTAAGTTCGACCGGAGTACTGAAAATAATCCAGCGCACGGAGAATATCATATTTCCATCGGCAGGGATAATGAAGTTTCAGAAATGCATCGCTGATTATTTTTCCGGTACGGTCAGATAAATATAATCTGTGAATCAGTAAAAATTCCTCAGCGCTTTTAATAGCTTTTTGTATTTCAGTCCTGCGGTATCCGAAGCCGGCTTTCAGAAATTCAGTAAGCCCTTCGAGAACCGAAATTGTGGAATGTAAAGAACTGTGTTTTGCGCCGCATCTTGTTGTTCTGCAATTGAATCCGCCGTCGGGCATTATTTCTTTTAAAAGACTATCCACGACTGAGTGCAGGCTTTTCTCTTCAGTTTTGAAGTACGAGGCATAATTGAGGAACATTCCGTTTACACAGACATCACTACACTGAGAAGTAGAGGGACCGAGTCTGATACCGCCATCATCCGCCTTGCAGCATTCCAGAGTCAGCCTTATCGTGTCCTGCACATTGCCATTGGTGCTTTCCAGTTCAATATTTCGTAAATCGAGCAGTGTGTAATGTGTAGAAATCCACTTCGGCTGATAAAATCTTTCGCCCCAGTGCCCGTTTGGATTTCTTGCTGATAAAAATTGCCTGCCCCAGCCTTCTTCTTCTATCCTGAGTTGTAAATCGCTTCTATCTTCTCCCAGAAGATCGCGGTGAACCTGATACTGAATAGCAACATCGCCTTCAAGGAGCCAATGGATAATCTGTTCTTCGGTCAAATTACGTCCTGTTTGCTATTTACTAATCATCCTGTTGATCTATTGTAAAAATCAAGAGTCTTATTTACAGTAATATCAATTTAGTATTCATCTCTTGGTATGTAAAGCGAAATCCAATTTTTCTCATTAAGCATTTTTCCGATATAAACGATCTGACCGACATGATAAGAATAATGGGCAAGTTGTCTGTTTATGGCTCCAATCACTGTATATCGTTTCGTCCGGATAAATATAATTTTTGTAAGGTCTTTAGCAGAAATATTTTCAAGTGTATCAAAAGTAAGCTTCCAGCCTTCTTCCCACAAAGCCATAATTTCGTCTCTGCTTTTTATGTCGTTGACGAATTCATTCTGCCTTTTTCTCCATTCTTTTTCCCCGTTCGATGATAAAAAATCAGTCCAGCGGGAGAGCATGTTGCCCCGTAGGTGCTTCACGATAACAGCAATACTGTTGCTTTGTTCATTATACCGCCAGAAAAAATGGGCGTCTTCCAATTGAACGAATGTTTTCTCACCCAATAGTTTCTGATTTCTGAACTGTGATTTTATACTGGCTAAGTAATTTTCCGCGATAATTGTTTTTTGAGATTTGAACTTAAACAGACGAATAAACAATTTCCCATCAGGAATAATATTAAAAATTCTCCGCAGTTTCGACATTAACTATATAGACAATATCTTATAATTTCTAAAGACTCATTAGATGCTGAAAATAATCCGGGACACGCTTGTTTTTCGAAAAGAAATTACTAACGACTAATTGAGCGAATAATTTCATTCAGACTGCCGGATTTACATAAATTTTGCTTCGAATATTAAGCAGATTTCAGTATCTGAATCAAGAACCTTCTGCCATTACTTTAATCTTGGCTAAAGCTTTCGGGAATGTGTCGTCAAAAAATTTGATGGCTCCCGGAGAAAGATCGACCTCGGCTGTCAGAATTGTTTTTCCATCGGCTGCTTTCAACGAATAGCTCTCAAAAGAACCCGACCATTCATCAGTTTTATCGTCCAAAGGCTGTTCCTCAAATTTTTTCACTTCGCCTTTATGCTGAAAAAGCATATATGAGTTCGGGACACAAAATATTACGTCAGCATACATTCCGTCACCTCCTTTGGACAGAAAATGAATCCGCCCGCCCTGCTCAAGTTTTCCTGAATAATAGGAGCCCTCACTAAAAACTGAAGTCCATTTGCGGTATGCGTTATCGTCCCATAAAATATTCCATACTTTTTCCGCTGTGGAATTAATGACGGAATTATAAGAATGTTTTCTCAATCCATATACATAATTTTTCAATGCGGCTATTATACCATTCCAGCCAATCCGGTAATTCTCCGGTGCAAATGCTTCTCCGGCATCTGCAAAATTTTCGAGACCTTCATGCTGAATTATTACCTTAGTATTTCCATCTGTTTCTTCGAGAATCCATGTGACAACACTCTCGCCCTGACTATGGCCGGGATGTGTCCAGGTGTGCGAAAATAATTTATCCGGCTCAATCTTTTTGACAGTACAACGATGATGAAATTGATTTTGTCCACCGGGTTCGAAAAAGTTAAAAACAGCACCAGGTTTTAATTCAAAATCGGGGATATCGAAATACCATACTTTCATCTGTTCTTTATCCGTCGATGCATTCCATATAACTGAAGCAGATTTTTTCACAATGATCTCTGACGATATCATTTTGTCCCTTTCGAGATTTTAGTTCTTAGGAATAATGTAGTTATAAGTGACGTAATTGTTCCTATAAACAATGCGCCCACTACACTCTGAATGGCGTAGTTCCTATAGCTGAAAAATTGTTGAGCCTCCTCCAAAGTTTGGTGATATCCGGTTTTCACAGAATAGGCAATAACATTCGGAAAATATTCAGGTGTGATAATAAAAGTTATGATCCACTGAGTGAGCGGAGAAAGTGCCGCCACTATAAGCGTTATCAATATTCCTGCGATAAAGCCCTGTTTAAAATTCATGTTGTTCCCGTAATAATTTTTCTTTTTGTCTCTCAGGGCAAGAACATATACTAAGACTGCGGGGATTGCAAAAAGATTGGTGAGATAATAATGCTTATCAATATGAGTACTGTGAAGTCCGGAAATTTTTTCCAAAACCATCCATAAAAGACTCATAACAACAAATATCAGAGCCCATTTTATTTCTAATATATATTTTTTCATCTCTATTTTCCTCACATATGTTGTGTAATAATCAAATATTTGTTAATGTTATTTCAGACGCAGCCGGTAATCTTATTATTACGGCATAATACTCCATCCCGAAAGAATTGAATTCAACTTCCTGTTCGGTGTGTAAGAAGATTTTTATCACTTTGAAAAGTGATGGAAAGATATTGATTTATTCCAAAGTAAAAAAGCAAAATAATTCATATTATTCTTATGAATTTAATCCGGATTTCCAAATAATATATTCGAGGGATTATGATGGTTAGCCCGTCGTACTTATTATGCTGGCAATTTTACTTATTTTCTTAATTTTCGAATAATAAATAATAAACCAGGTTCGGACAAAAAGAATGAAAAACTTTATTGAATTGACCCAGAAAGGGAAACGGAAAGTGATAGGGCTGATGACCGGCACGTCACTTGACGGTGTGGATACGGCTCTTGTGGAAATAACCGGGAATGGTCCGGATACAAGAATTGAGCTGATCGGTTTTCTTGAATACCCTTTTCCAGCCGGTTTCCGTGATTTTGTGATAGATCAGTCGAGAAGGGCAACTTCGAATGTCGAAGATCTGTGCCGGCTGAATTTTCTGCTCCCGGATATATATGCTGATGCGGTCCGAACGCTTTGTGCCGAGACAGGGCATGATCTTGCCTCAATTGATCTTATCGGCAGCCATGGTCAGACTGTGCAGCATCTGCCGGAGAAACATAAATTTTTCGGGTACAGTATTTCCTCCACACTCCAGATTGGCGATCCTGCTGTTTTAGCTAAGAAACTCGGTATTGTAACGGTCGGCGATTTCAGGACAGGTGATGTTGCTTTGGGAGGTCAGGGCGCTCCGCTTGTTCCATATTTTGATTATATAATTTTCAGGGATAATAGTGTCAGCCGTGCTCTCCTTAATATAGGCGGGATATCAAATTTCACGGTTTTGGATAAAAACGGCACTCAGGAAGATGTTTATGCATTTGATACCGGTCCCGGGGGTATGTTGATTGATATCTGCGCCAAAAGGTTTTACGGCAAAAATTATGATTCGGATGGAGCTTTCGGCGCCTCGGGCAATTTTTGCCTGTCACTTTTTGAAGACCTGAAAGCACAGGATACGTTCATTGACAGGAAGCCTCCCAAATCAACGGGGCGTGAACTTTATGGAGAGGAATTTCTTACGGGATTATTTGAAAAATACGGGTATATAGCTCAGGCAGACTGGATGCATACAATTATAAAGTTCACTGCTTACGGCATTCACGAAAATTACCGGAAATTCGTTTTTGACGAAACCAGAATTGATGAACTTATCGTAAGCGGAGGCGGGGCAAGGAATAAGTTTCTGCTCAGATGCCTTTCAGGATATTTCGGTGAAGGAGTCAGGATCAGGGTTATAGACGAGCTTGGCATCTCGTCTGACGCAAAGGAGGCGATATGTTTTGCTGTACTGGCAAATGAAACAATATCGGGTAATGCCTCGAATATTCCACGGACAACTGGCGCCGCAAAAACGACTATACTAGGGAAAATATGCCTGCCTTAAAGGTTGCAATAACCGGCGCATCAGGAGCGCTCGGCGGCTATCTTTTAAGAGCCTTGTCCGGGGAGTACGCCCTGCTGGCAATGAGCAGGGGAGGATCAGCAGATCTCAACAGGGCAGAAACCGCACATTACGATCTGCGGGATTCACGAGAGATGACGCATATCCTGCGAAAATTCAAACCTGATGTCCTTGTGCATAATGCAGCGGTTTCCACCACTGCCGCAGCAGATAGTTTAGGGCTGCGGGAAACTTACGATATAAACGTGAATGCCACAGAGAATCTTGCCGCGCTTTCGGCGGAACTTGGTTCCCGGATGATCTATCTCTCGACTGATCTTGTTTATGGCGGTTACCGCGGCTCATTCCTGAAAGAGGATGCCAAACTGGTCCCGATCTCTCTATATGCTGAGTCCAAACTTATGGGGGAGGAAGCAGTAAGGAAAAATACCGACAATTTTCTGGTGCTGCGGTCATCACTGCTCCTTTCAGCCGGGCATGGTGTGGAAAAGAATTATTTCGATTATGTTTACAGAAATCTGAAAGAAAATAAACCAGTACAATGTTATGATGATGAATTCCGCTCACCCCTGACAATGACTGAGGCAGCACGGCTGATAAAGGGGCTAATCCTTTCAGATCAAAAAGGGCTGACGCTGAACTTTGGAGGGGGCGAAAGGGTCTCGCGACTTGATGCTGCAAAAATACTCTGCAGGATTTTCGGGTTCGATCAGAATCTGCTGAAACCGAATTCCCTTATGGAGTCTGCGCATCCTTATAAAGTGCAGGATGTTTCGATGGATATCTCACTTATGAAAAATTTCGGGATTGTTCCGCTTTCCCTTGAAAAAATGATAATTAATGAAGTAATAGTTTAAATTTAAACGTTTTTATCTCGTAATGCCCTTAAATTTTAAGTTGATATGTGAAAATTTTACGAAAAAAATCGAGGAGCGGTTAATTTTTGCCCATCGGGTGATAAAATCCGTCAAGTATTATCTTTGAATTATTAATGAAATTACTTAATATTATAAAAGACTGACATTTTTTTTTGAACAGGCAAGCCGGAAATAAATTTGACTGCCTGATCGTTTCAGCAGATATTTTTTCTTTATATAAATTCATTAATCTATCATAGGAGTTATACATGAAATACCTCTTTACAGCCTTTTTACTGATTGTATTATCTTTAACAGTTCAAGCCCAGAACATTTATGAATATGTCTGGAGTATGAACCAGATGCCGTTTCAGCAAGCGCAGAAATCTTCGGAAATGGCGATGGTCAAAGCCGGATTTGATACCGATAACGATGGCAAAGGTGAGTTCATTTGTGCTTATACTGATCTCGACAGTAATTATATTATGATGTATGAGGCTAACGGCAACGATACTTATGATCTTGTCTGGTACTGGCTTTATCCTGTCCCGGCGAATTCATTTGCCGGTATAACGGTTGGCGATATGGATGACGATGGTGTTCCCGAAATTATTACGACTATGCCCTCTACAACGGTAAATGAGCCAAACCCGCCGCGCCTCTGGATTTTTGAGTGGAACGGTGTTCAGGGTGAAAACAAATACGGTGTGTATGGAGCAGGCGATATGGCCGAGCCAACAATTTCATGGAATTTTAATGTTGACGATAATACTGATTTCAGACCATACAGCCTTATAGTCGAAGATATTGACAACGACGGCACGAGTGAATTGATTGTGGGCAGCCGTCAGGGTACAAGAGGACGCGAGGTACTTATTGCTTCACTCGTTGGAGAATTCGGCGGTTTCGCATCGTTCGATATTGAATACAATCTTCAGGGATTGAGCGGCGGAAGTTTATACAGCGTAACAACCGGCGATCTTGATAATGACGGCAACAGGGAAGTTCATGCGCTGATATGGAATTATCTGACATTCCATGTAATCGAGTGTACAGGACCTGATACCTACGAACTTAAAAACAGTCTTGAAACTATCATGCAGTCAACAAGTGTTGATTACGGTGCAGTAGATGGTGTTGTATGCACTGATATTGACGGAAATGGAAAGAACGAACTATTTATTGCGGGTACAGAAGCAACGAACACAGTATTTGTTGTCAGCGATGTTGATGATGTTTCAACTCTTACCGCTGATGATTTCAAAGTTTTGATGGAAGTTCCGGTAAATGCTCTTGGTAAATTGCGCTCCATGCAGGTATTCGATTTTGACAATGACGGGAATATGAGTCTTGCAGTTGCCGGCGAAACAAACGGCCAGCTTTATGATATCGAATATGACGGCGACGGCGATCCGGCTCTTGCAGAGAACTGGGTAGTAAATGTAGCTTTCGATATATTCCAGTATAGCGGATTTGATCCGGCAGCCAATCCGACAATAAGCCCGAGATTATTTTACGCTTCACCGGCAGCCGATATGGATGGCGACGGCGAAAATGAATTCGTTACAGTGAATTACAGATCGACCTTTGATGTTTGGCCTGGAGACGGTTATATCTTTATGGTTGAGCACAGAACTCCTAACAGCGTTGCTGACGATAATAGATTGAATCCGGATGAATTCGGTCTTTCACAGAATTACCCGAATCCTTTCAACCCGACTACAAACATCAGCTATAATATTCCTGAAGCTGGTTTTGTTACGCTCAGAGTATATGATGTTCTTGGAAATCTCGTTTCGGAAGTTATTGATGGTTATAAAGAAGCCGGTATTCACCGTGCTGAATTTAACGCTTCAAATCTTTCCAGCGGAGCTTATTTTTACAGGATTGAATATAACGGACAGAGTCTGACCAAAAAACTGCTTCTGATGAAATAATATTTTCTGCTAATTTTTTCAGCCGCCTGTTCGTTAGTATTTACACGTTCAGGCGGCTTTTTTTTATCCCTTCAGGGGGCGGCACAAATTTCTGTTTTCATCTCTGAACTGAATTTTGCGGCATCATCACCGGCAATCAGTGCATTATACCGGCGGCTCGAAGAGTTCCGGGCGATGTTCGTAATTTTTCAGGATAGCCGAAATTCCCGGCTCCTTAATTTCGAGCAACGAACCGAGTGATTCAAGCTCAGGTAACTTTAGTCTGGTTTTTGATACAACTTTTGGGATTACCTGAGTATTTCCTTCCGTATCATCACCAATTCTGCCAAAAACTTTTTCAAGCATATATCCATTTGGATTAAGAATTTCACTTTCACCGAATAATTTCCGGAAAGTTTCTTCAAATTTCGGCTCACTGAATTCATAATGTGTGCAGCAAAGAGCCCCGAAAACTTTATTCCCTGCAGGAGTGAGGCTGCCGAGAAATTCTTTCAGCATACAATTAATTTCAGAGGAAGCCGGATTCCTCTGAATAACACTTTCAACATCAGGCAGCGATCTTGAAAGAATATTTCCTGCTTCGATGCCGCGGCTGAGGAGGCTTTCACGGTGCTGATTGCCCCGTATTGTTGTGGGAGTTCCCATTATGATGACTGATGATCCCGGATTTGCCCGTAGTTTCTCTTCAATGAGTTCAGCTCCGGTTTCAACTATGCCATAAAACAGGGGAGTTTTGCTATCGCTGTATTTTGTATCCCGGAAAACTACTGACAGTGTGTTGCACGCAATAAGCACGATATCGGGTGAATAATGGCGTATCATTCCCCCTATTGCCGCTTCAAAAGTGTTTACCTTTTTCGCATAATCTTCAATTAAGTTATACCCGCCATCCTCGACCGGAAGTGAATTGTAGTACACAAGATTTATTTTTTCCGGACCCTTTATACTACGCAGATATTTAATGCTTTCAGCAAAAATATTGAGTCCGCCGAGTCCGGAATCAGTTACGATAACGGTAAGTTCTTTTCCTGAGCCAGGTTGAAATTCAATCATAATAGCACTATTTATTTTAGTATTAAAAATACCAAATTCGAATAAATTCAATGCCCGCGATTCGTTATTTTTAAATACTGAATTTTTGGATTTTTGCATGAGGGCATGATGGAAAATATTGTCGGGAATTTCTATTGTAATTACGAATGGTATTTCGAAAAGTCTTTTTATCACAGGTATTTTGATCATAAAGAAATAAAAAACCTTATTCTCTATAGACTGCCGCAGAACGATATATTTACTGTCACCGAAGTTGGGAGATCAGTCGAGGACAGGGAGATCTATCTTGTTAAAGTTGGGTCTGGCAAGACAAAAGTACTATTATGGTCGCAAATGCACGGAGACGAACCGACATCAACAGCAGCCTTTTTCGATTTTTTCGGATTCCTCTTAAAAAACGATAAATGGAACGATGTCCGTGGAGATCTTCTCCGCTCACTGACTTTATACTTCGTTCCAATGCTGAATCCTGACGGAGTGGAAAGATTCAGCAGGTACAATGCCCAGGGAATCGACCTGAACAGGGACGCAAAAGCCCTGGTGGCGCCTGAATCCCGGATACTTGACCGGCTGGTGAACGATATAAAACCCGATTTTGCATTTAATATGCACGATCAGGATTTCAGATGGTCAGTAGGAGGCGGGAAACAGATGGTTACACTATCATTTCTTGCGCCTGCTTTCGATGAAGCCCGAACCGTTGACGAACCAAGGCGGAAGGCAATATCATTACTCTCGACTGTTATCAGGGATTTCGACGAAATATGTCCGGGACGAATTACACGGTATTCAGATGATTTTGAACCTCGTTCCTTTGGCGATACGATTGCTGGGAAAGGAATCTCCACTATTCTGATCGAGTCAGGAAGATATGAAATGTTTGATTCCGATAAAAGACGGGTTCGCCAGATACTTCCCGCAATATTATTCCATTGTTTTTTAAAAATAAGCAACAATGATTTCGAAGACGATGGCACACTTTATAATAATACTCCGTTCAACGGAAAATTTCTCTACGATCTCATAATGAGAAATGTAAAATTCACAAAGAACGGGGTGAGTGCGATAGCTGATTTTGCGGTTAACAGGAACTTTCATTTTAATCCGGAAAATCGCAAACCATATTTTATCTCTAACCTGGAAGCAGTGGGCGACCTTTCACCATTTTTTGGTTATTACGAAGCGGACTGCACAGGCCTTGAAATAATGCCTTACGATAAGTATCCGGATCTTTATGAGTTAAAGGAAATCATTGCTGATCACCCTAAACTGCAGCCGGTTTATCCGGGTTCATCAGATTTCAGAGGATTTCCGCATCCCGGCGAAATTCAGTTGAGTGATGATTTTCCGGCGATTAACCGCCGCGCTGATTTTTTCCTGACCGATGGAAATAATGTGAGGTTTATTGTTTTGAACGGAAGAATGCTATCCTATCCGCATATCAAAAGAATGAAGGATATCTCAATTTAATACTGCCGGAATAGGGATTACATATTCCTGTTACGGCAAAATTTTAAGGAACAAGTCAATGATTAAACATTCATTTTCTTCAGTTGATGAATATATCTCAGTTTTTCCGGAAGATGTGCAGGTAATAATGCAGCAAATCAGGGGGATTATTCTTAAAACAGCTCCTGATGCATTGGAGGGGATATCATACGGAATGCCTTCGTATAAATTATATGGAAAAGTCCTCGTTTATTTTGCGGGCTATAAAAAACACATAGGGTTCTATGCTACACCTTCAGGACACGAGAACTTTGCAAAAGAACTCTCACAGTATAAACAGGGCAGAGGATCGGTTCAGTTTCCGCTCGATAAACCAATTCCTTATGATCTTATTGCTGAAATTACTGCATTCAGAGCCGCAGAGAATCGAGAAGAATAATTCCGGAGATTTGCTGCGCCTATTCTCCGGTAAAGGAAATTTTATCGAAACATCTATCTTAAACCAGCCATCTGCCTAATTACAAAGGGCTTCGGCAATTTGTTCTGTTTTTCGATCATTGCATAGTGCAAGGCTCGCTTTCCAGAGACGATCCTGATTCCCTTTATCCAGCACGAAATTATCCTCCGGAATTTCAGAAAATTTGTTTTGCTTCCATGTGATAAATTTTCCGGATCTTTTTAAGCTTTCTTCCAAACTTTCAGTAAATAAAGGAGCCATTATTGATCCGCATTCATCGATGGAAATAAATCCTCCTAAAAATTTTATAATAGTGGCAATTGTTTTCATATAAAGGGGAATGATGTTAATCTGATTGCTCCAGACGGTTTTTGATATTTCAAAACCAATAAATGTCACACGTGAAGAATCTCTCATTTTATATAAATTATGCAGTTTGATCAGGAACATTCTTTTTGCCGCCATCGCCTGATGAATTCCCTTTTCATAACCCCAGCCATTCTTCATCTGCATATCATCCCAGATAATATTGCCGCCTCTGGTGACATTAAAAATAATTCTCCCGCCATTTTCTGAATTCTCCAGAAGGTTCAGCAGATTAAGCGTCAGCATGAACTGAGATAGATAATTGACCTGGAAATGTGAATCCATGCCGTCCTCCGTCTCCACCCTTCCGGCGGCATAACCAAGACCGGCATTAATAAAGACTGAATCGAGCGATTTATGTTTGTTTTGAATTTCATTAACAGCATTACGGACATCGCTGAGTTTAGCCAGATCGCACAAAAGCAGGGACAGCTTTTTATTCGTTGTGGCATTTTCGATTTCTTTGATTGTTTCCAGCCCTGATTTTTCAGAGCGGCAAAGCAAAATAATTTGGTGGCTTTGATTATCGCTGCCGGCGAGTATCTTTGAGACACCCTTTCCCATTCCGTTGGTGGCGCCAGTAACTAAGATTTTCATGATAATTCCTGTGTCACTATTTATATGTTTTTAATGACCGAAACTGCTATCTCCGTTAGGCTGTCTGAATCTCTCAGATCAGCGGAACTCTAAAAAATCTCAACGGCTTATTCTAACTCTGCATTTAAGTATTTATCTATCCCTGAAATTTAGCGAAGAAGAACCATTTTTTTTACGGAATTGAAATTACCCGCCTTAATTCTGTAGAAATAAATTCCGCTCGAGAGTCCGGCTCCGTCAAATTCATAACTGTACGAACCGGCGTCTAAAAATCCGTTTAGAAGAACTGCGGCCTGGTTGCCGAGGATGTCATATACTTTCAGAGACACATCGGATGCCTGGGGTAAATTGAAGCTTATTTTTGTTGCGGGATTAAAGGGATTGGGATAATTCTGATGAAGTGAAAAATCAGCCGGAATTCCCTGCCCCGGTGTTTTAACGTCAACAATTAAACCGAACTGAGCGCCATTAATTACCGCAGCGGTGAGACCGTAAAAGAGCAATTCGCCCACGCTTCGGGTCAAACCAAATCCATCTGTTATCGTGAATTCAGCATCACCAGATGAATTTACTGATTCCATGTGAAAGCTCATGTAATATTTATCCAGTCCAAAGATTTCCCTAATCCCGGCAGCACTTACAGTTGTTATAACAGTATCCTCCCCAAATATCTCAAAGCTCATTGTATCGCCAATAGCGAGGCTGAAATCATACCTGAGTTTTTCCTGAGCGCCGGACTGACCATAGGCGTAAAGCTTTGCGCCCTCCTTTCTGAAATAGCCGCCTGCCAGATCGCCCTGAATATATGTATAGGTTTTTCCGTTCGGCATGAGGGTATCATATACAGCTATGCTATGGCTGAAATGACCAGGTGATTCGGAATATTGCCAGATATTACCGATTTCAAGCGGAAAATTTATCGGGGGATTCTGCCCTGATACTTCGGGGGTAATTACTAAAAGTGAAATTAAAAGAGTAAATAATATTTGTCTCATTTTAACTCCATAAATTAATACTGAGAATGTCGGATTCAACACGTAAACCTGAAATTCTGAGCCTAAAAGTATCAAACTTTGCAGCCGGGCAGAGTTGATTTTTTCTTTTACACAATTTACATGAGCCCGTCTATAAGGCTGCTTATATCAGCATAACTCTATTTTAATTATTTTCGAATGGATTAAAGCCAAGGGTATATATCATATAATCAATTAAAACTGAGCTGTCCTTCTGAACTTCCCATATTTCGAAATACGAACCATAATAGGCTTTTGGTTTATTAGATAGTTTCGAACTTTGTGCCATCGCCCATTTACCCCGTTCATACACTCTGTTCCCGCATACCCAAAAGTCCTCAATTGCTGCATTGAAAGAGTGTAAAACAACTTTATCCATAACGTTTTTATCGAAGCCATTTTTAATTTCTTTCTTGCCTTTTACTGCCGGTCCAAGCGGCGGTACAATTATTGCATCTTCAGTAAAATACTTAAGCTGAGTATCATAATCGTTTTCTAAAACAGCTTTATTAATTATTTGCGTTATCTTCTCAATTTTATTTTTTATTTCTTCGTCATCGCCAATGACGACAACATTATTTTTCGCAGGTTTAATACTTTTCGTGTCATTACAACTTGCTAAGGTAATTGAAAGAAAGAATGAACAAAGCAGGACAATTTTTAATTTCGACTTCATTTAATACCTCTCTTCTTTTGGACTCACTTTTTTATTTGGTTAATTCATTTGAGAATCAGAATACAGGTAGAATTGAATAATATTATTTGATGGATTGAAACTGTCAGTTTTCGCTATCAGGAGGCTGAATTCAATTTGTAAATTAATTAGATCAGGCCTGAATTCAGGCTTAATGATGCGCCAATCGAAATGGTCAAAGATAGCGTTATTGTTATGCTGAATAAATTTTTTAACTATCTGTATCATAAGTAATTACCTGCATTGTAAATTAAATATTACTCAGCATATTAACAAATCTTGGTGTAACATACATGAATTAACAACAGACTTTTACGAAAAACAAAGGACTGATGGTTGTTCGAAAAATTCATTATTAATTAAGGTCTATTAACCCGGCATATCTTAAATATCGGTAAAATGATTCGGAAATCTGGGAGTATGAAAAATATTGCCGGCTCAAAGCGGGAAATTTATCGGGGGATTCTGACCGGAAACTTCGGCGGTAATTACTAAAAGTGAAATTAAAAGAGTAAATAATATTTGTCTCATTTTAA
>Ga0172368_10001198_pt1 | contig 36210 bp, 31 predicted proteins | sample Lak11m_FD_114540 | JGI IMG/M metagenome (GOLD analysis project Ga0172368, IMG submission 114540) | Freshwater microbial communities from Kabuno Bay, South-Kivu, Congo - kab_022012_11m | ecosystem: Environmental > Aquatic > Freshwater > Lake | place: Democratic Republic of the Congo: South-Kivu... | reverse complement strand
CCTATCTTGACCTGAAGTGAAACTTCAATTTCATGCAAGGATTTTACCTCCTTTTTGCTCAAATCAGAGGTAATCTCCTTTCATGAGAGAATATGAATTTTAGCCAATCTTTTTACACGACCAGTTTTTTTGCAATAATAGAGATGAATTTGAATTACAAATTCTTTCTGCTTTTAAACAGTTTCCATCAAAAAATTGGAAACACATTTTTATGGCATGGTATTACTATGGAGCGCTGTTAAATTATGAAGAAAATACTAATACCGGCTTCCATAAATCAGATTCTCAGTTAAAGCAACTGACAACCATCTATGATGAACTCAGCAAGCAACAAATCCAGAAAATTAGATCAGTTTGGGGGAATAACAGAAATAATAAACTAAAGAGACTTAATGAGTCGTTTAATTTTAATGCAGTATATAATCTAAGAAAAAATAATTTGGGTCCAAAAAATTCACTCAGAAAAATTATTGAAAAAGATTTTGACTTATTTACGACATTATTTCCTGTAATTTTAACAAATCCAATAGCATCAAACGCAATTTTACCCTTGAAGCAAGGACTTTTCAATATTGTAATTTTTGATGAAGCAAGCCAACTCAGGATTTGTGATACATTTACAAGCTTAATTCGTGGTCAATATAAAATTATTGCCGGCGACGAGCACCAGATGCCTCCTTCAAATTATTTTCAGAGTACGGCTGAAATGGTTGATTCTGAGGAAAATGAAAATGATGAAATCTTCAGCGAAGAAGAGCAACAAAAAATCCTAGCAGAGAGTGAATCTTTGCTCCGTTACTGTGCAGATTTACAAAATGTTAACAAATCACCATTGGATTTTCATTATAGGTCTAAACATCCTTCGCTTATAGAATTTTCAAATAATGCATTTTATGGAGGTAATCTAATTTCTTTTCCTCCAAAAAAAGATTATAAACCAATTGAATTCAAGGCTATAAATGGTAGATATTTAGATAGAACTAATCCAGATGAAGTAGTCGAAATCTTGAGAATTATTGAGAAGGAAATTCATCCAGAATATGAAGGCAAATATCCTTCGATAGGAATTGCAACTTTTAACATAAACCAAAGAAATTTGATTAACGAAAAACTAAATGAGGCTGCTGAAAAAAATCAAATATTCGCAAATAAACTTTCTGAATTAAAGGAAATAGGTCTATGGATAAAGAATTTAGAAAATATTCAGGGCGATGAAAGAGACATAATAATAATCTCAACTACCTATGGCAAAAAATCTGACGGAAAATTTTCCCAAAATTTTGCGCGATTAAATCGTATTGAAGGATACAAATTGCTAAATGTTTTAATAACAAGAGCAAAACATAAACTTTACGTATGCACATCCATTCCAAAAGAAAATTATCTTTCATATCCCGATTTAATTAAAAATGAAGGCAATAATAAAAAGGGAATATTATATGCATATTTAGCTTATACTGAAGCAATTTCAAATGGTAACAAGGAATTATCTGAAAATATTTTGAAACTACTGAAGGGACAAAGCCGTGAGGAACCAAAAGTTTCGAATACAGACGGTCTATCAGAATCACCGTTTGAAGAAGAAGTTTATGAATTATTGTTGGATCATTTTAATAAAGACAAAATAATTCAACAACATAAAGTTGGAGGATTTCGCCTGGATTTTGTTATTAAAACTTCAAAAAAAGAGGTTATTTTAGAGTGTGATGGCAAAACTTATCATTCATCCGAAGAAGCGTATGCATGGGATATGTACAGGCAAAAAGAATTGGAAAATATGGGATATGTTGTTTATCGAATCTGGTCAACGAATTGGTTTCATGATAAAGACGCAGAAATGAGAAAATTGTTAAGGTTTATAGAGTCTTTAGAAACCCAAATGAACCAAGACAAAATTATCAATAACAATTTAGTCTTAAGAAAATAACGATTCAAGTTAAAATTGATTACACTCCGAAAAAAAATTACCCCTTAATCCTCTTCAGCCTAAAAGTATTCTCCCTCTCCATCTCTTCAAGCCTCAAAACAATGAAATTCTTTGCATCATTGAGTTCCGGGATAACCTTGAATTCAAGAGCATTTACCCTGCGCTTTGTCTTTTCGATATCCTCAAGCAGCTTCTTCATCGTGGTCTCGATCTCTGCTGCAAGAATTATCTTCTCAACAAGTATTTCATAGTTATCAACAGCTTCATCAATGCGTGAGCTTGTACCGATAATACCATAGCCATGCTCATTGAGTTTCTTATGGACACTCGTTGCCTCAATTTTTGGGACAACAACTCCCATCACGTTCTTGCTCTGGAGTTCAAGTTTAGGATTATCTTTGAGGGCAAAAGCTGTGGATTTTACAACCACAACGCCTTCAACAGATTTAGCCAGGGCAAGCCTCTGGGAAGCAAGAGTGAACTGCTTTTCCACTTCGCTTCTTATATTTTTTGCCTTCTCAAGTATCTCGAACAACTCAAGGATCAGGCCGTCACGCTTCATCTTGAGAAGCTTATGACCGCTCTGGCTGAGCTTTATCCTCTTTTTAAGATCTATGAGTTCCGACCGCGTGGGTTTTATGTTGTCCTTAATAGCCATACTATTCCTTTTTTTGCTCTTTGTGCGCAGGATGGTATTTCTGGATATATTTGTTATCTATTCTTGTAAGTTGTGCCTCTGGCAGTTCAGCAAGCAGGTCCCAGCCGATGCTTAATGTGGTCTCGATGTCCCTGTTCTCATCCTCACCCTGGCGGACGAACTTGTCCTCGAACATGTCTGCGAACTCAAGGAATTTCCTATCCCTATCAGATAGCGCCTCCTTTCCTACGATAGCCACAAGACCTCTTAGATCCTTACCTTCTGCATATGCTGCATACAACTGGTCGGAAACTGCTTTGTGGTCTTCCCTTGTTCGTGATGCGCCAATGCCTGAGTTCATAAGTCTTGAAAGTGATGGCAACACATTTACGGGTGGATAGATACCTTTCCTGTGAAGTTCCCTTGAAATAACTATCTGGCCTTCAGTGATGTAACCTGAAAGATCAGGAATCGGATGTGTGATATCGTCACCTGGCATTGATAAGATCGAGAACTGTGTGACTGAACCCTTTCTTCCCTTTATGACGCCTGCGCGTTCGTACAGGGAGGCAAGATCAGTATACATGTAACCAGGATATCCTCTTCTTCCAGGAACTTCTTCTCTTGCAGCGCCCATCTGACGCAGCGCTTCGCAATAATTCGTAATATCTGTGAGAATTACAAGCACATGCATATCATGCTCGTATGCAAGATATTCAGCTGCTGTAAGTGCAAGTCTTGGAGTGATAAGTCTCTCCACGGCCGGGTCATCAGCAAGATTCAGGAAAACTACTGCCCGCTCAAGAGCGCCTGTGCGCTCAAAGTCGCGCATGAAGTACTGTGCTTCTTCATTTGTGATACCCATTGCAGCAAATACTACTGCGAATGGTTCATTCGAACCCCGGACTTTAGCCTGTCGAGCGATCTGGAGAGCAATTTCATTATGTGGAAGACCTGAACCTGAGAAAATAGGAAGTTTCTGTCCACGAACAAGTGTGTTCATACCATCTATGGTGGATATGCCTGTCTGGATGAAATCCTTGGGTGGAAGTCTTGCGTATGGGTTGATAGCAGCGCCTGTTATTTCAAGCCTGTCCTCAGGAACAATGCGAGGTCCACCATCTAGAGGCTCACCAGCGCCTGATAAGATTCTGCCGAGAAGGTCTTTTGAAACAGGCAGTTTGATGGTTTCGCCTGTGAACCTGACTCCGCATTCCCTGTTAAGGCCACCTGTGCCTTCAAATACCTGTACGACAACGATATCATTGGATGTATCAAGTACCTGTCCTCTCTTTGTCGTGCCATCGGGAAGAGTTATATTGACAAGTTCATTGTAACCAACAGGTTCTGTCTTTTCTACAAAAATAAGCGGACCTGAGATCTGGTTGATCGTCTTGTATTCTTTAGTCATGTTACTTACCTCTTAATTTGGCAAACTCTTCATCCATGCTTTTCAGGATCACGCCAAGTGCCTTATCGAATTCCTTTTCATATTTGACCTTGGCAAGGTCGTCCTTTGTTTTTGATTTCATTATTTCACTAATTTCAGCGCCGCCTTCAAGAGCATTTTGGGCTTTGTCACCCCATGAGGTTATAGCCTTCAATAATTTGTATTGCTTATCCATCGGGCAGAATGTATCCACTTCATGATAGGCATTCTGCTGCAGGAAATATTCACGTATCATTCTTGCGATCTCAAGCGTCAATTGCTGGTCTTCCGGAAGTGCATCCGAACCCACGAGCTGGACAATTTCCTGGAGTTCTGATTCTTTTTGCAGTAATTCCATTGAGTCGTTCCTGAGTTTTACCCAATCCGGAGCCACATGTTCATCATACCATGGCCCAAGCGCTTTGGTGTATAATGAATAACTGTTAAGCCAGTTAATCGAAGGGAAATGCCTTCTCTGAGCAAGTTTGGCATCAAGAGCCCAGAACACTTTTACGATACGAAGGGTGTTTTGAGTAATTGGTTCTGAGAAGTCACCACCCGGAGGAGAAACTGCCCCGATGACCGTAATTGAGCCTTCTTTTCCACATAATGCTTTTACTTTACCTGCACGTTCGTAGAATTCTGAAAGTCTTGCTGCAAGATAAGCCGGATATCCCTCTTCACCTGGCATTTCTTCAAGACGTGATGAAATTTCTCTCATTGCTTCTGCCCACCTTGAAGTGGAATCAGCCATCAGGGAGACATCATATCCCATGTCCCTGTAATACTCAGCGATCGTGATACCTGTATAAACTGAAGCTTCCCTTGCTGCTACTGGCATGTTGGATGTGTTGGCGATAAGGACTGTTCGCTCCATTAAAGGTCGTCCTGTTTTTGGATCTTTGATTTCCGGGAATTCATAAAGAACATCAGCCATTTCATTGCCGCGTTCTCCGCATCCGATATATACTACTATTTCAGTATCGCTCCATTTTGCAAGCTGCTGCTGGGTAACTGTTTTTCCGCTCCCGAATGGGCCTGGGATGGCTGCTGTTCCGCCTTTTGCGATAGGGAACAAGCCATCAAGGATCCTCTGTCCTGTGATTAGAGGTGTGCTGGGTGTAAGTTTCTTGGCCACAGGTCTTGGCTTCCTGACAGGCCATTTCTGCATCATCATGAGTTCTTTGCCGTCGGCAAGAGTACAGATCACTGCATCAACTTTGAATTTCCCTTTCTTTATTTCACTGATGGTTCCCGAAACGGTTGGTGGGACAAGTATTCTTTGCTCGATATTCTGCGTTTCCTGAACTGTTCCGATTATGTCTCCACCGTTGACCTTATCCCCTTTCTTGACTGTAGGGACAAAATCCCATTCTTTCTCTCGTGAAAGACCATTAGCAGAAACACCGCGTTTTATGAAATCTCCCATACTATCCTTTAATACAGGAAGAGGGCGCTGGATGCCATCGTAAATGCTCTCAAGAAGTCCTGGTCCGAGTTCGACTGATAAGGACATTCCAGTATTTTCAACAGGTTCGCCAGGTTTTAATCCTGAGGTTTCTTCATATACCTGTACTGTGGATTTTTCTCCTTCAATCCCTATTACTTCACCCATCAGACCTTCTGTTCCGACTTTTACCACATCATACATTTTGGTATTTAAGCCAGTTATAATGACGACAGGCCCTGATATCCTATAAATTTCACCTTTATTTTTCATCTATGACACCTGCTATTTATGTTTAATTAGTATTATTTCCAGAGATCTACACCAACCGCTTGTTTTATCTTATCCCTGAGGTTTGTGCTTTCACCTTTTCCACCGATAGCTATTACTGTTGGCTCAACCGAGTCATCCAGTATCTGGCGAATATGCGGGGACAACATTCTTAGATCATCATCATGAACGATCAGTATGGCTACGTTCTTATCACTCAATACGTTCTGTATTTTTGATTCAATATCAGATGACGTTACATCATACGTTTTTCGAATGCCTGCAAGCCTGAATCCGATAGCAAAATCACTATTTCCGACGACTGCAATTTCCATCTACATCACCAGGTGAGCTTTAATTGTATCTTCAGAAAGCTTTGTCTCTTTTCCGCGAACGATCATCCTGAGGTTATCCACTTCAATTTTTTTACTGACAATATAATCAAGAACTGGAAGGATAGAAAGCGGATAATAATAGGATATCCTCGTTGCATAAAGAATCCCATATTTGTCAAGGCGTGTTTCAATATTTGTCAAAGAATTTAGATCGTTGCTTATATCCCTGATAGCTTCCCAGTAGGAATATTCCTCAAGAGCCCGGACGAATTCGGGAAAAGACAATGAAGAGAGCCTTGTGAGATCTGATTCTTTAAGTTCTATCCCGCCAGGGATGAGAAGCTTCTGTATTTCCTCACGTTCCATACCTGCGCGCTTCATCCTGAAAAGGATTTTCAGATTTTTTAAGTCAATCTCGGTTTTTAAGAATTTAGAGAAATATTTATCTTTGGAAGTTATGCCGGCTGTCACAAGACCAGAATAGTATAATTTGTCCAGGTTGTTCTCTATTTCCGCAAGCACGCCCTTATAACCTACAAGCGCCGGATAATAAGGCGTCTTTGCCAGGGCTGCGATCACACCTTCTACGGTTTGGATCTTAATGATATCATTCAAATCCCTGTAACGCAATTGTCCTGCGGAAACAATATCTTCAAGGATATCTTCTTCGCTTGCCCCTGAAAACTTTCCTCGAATAATGGTTTTTATGTTCCAGATATCCCAGTAGCGAAGATATTCCGTGATCAGGTAATTCGCTTCATCCTGTGATACTTCCATTAATTTACGGTAAGTCAAAGCCAGATTCTGGTTAAGGGCATGTTCAAAAAGGTCAGTACCCTTGTATTTCTTTCCAAGTTCATCAACATCTTTCTTATATTCTGATTCCCCTATGAACCGGGTTATCTCAGGTATTTCCATGTTGATGAATTTAGGGAACATATCCTTCGGGATCAGCTTCCCTTTCATGGCACGGACTCTTGCCACGATATATGCATACTTGACGGTGTTTGAAGTTCCCATTCTTTTTTTCACCCAAACAAGATATTTGAAACCTGTTTTAATGATTGTTCATTTACATTTTTCAAGATCATATCATAACGAAAGTCAAGGACTTCTGTCCCATCCTTGTTTTCTATGACTACACCGCCTGAGCAATCAATTTCTCCAGCAAATTCGAGTTTTGTCATTTTCTTGACTATTGTTTTATCTTTACTTCTTGAAAAGATCTTACTGTTCCCGGTTTCGTTTTTCTCAATGATTGATTTTAAGATCATCTGGTTTTTCTCAGCCGGGAGTTTGGATATAGAATCCTTCGCAGATTCATAAACTTCGTCAAGGACCTCTTTGCGGGCATTGAGTATTAATTTTTTAACTTCTAGATTGGCGCTGGACATTTCCTGTTGTCTCATCCTGTCAATCTCTTTTTTGACTGCTTCTTCCTTTGCGGCCTTTATTTTGGCGGCGCTAGCCTGGGCATCTGCAATAATCTTAGAAACTTCCTGGGAGGTTTCACCGCTTATCTTATCAGCTTCTGCTCTGCCCTTGGCCTTTATTTCTTCAATTATCGCATCAAGTCCCATATCTTTTCACATTCTAAACATTGAATACGAACAATAAGATCAGCGCTACTACAAGACCAAATATTGCTATGGATTCAGGTATAACGGTCATCAGAAGACCCTTACCAAAGAATTTTTCATCTTCTGCCATTGCTCCAACAGCAGCGGCTCCTATGGCCTGTTCACCCATAGCTGCTCCAATACCGCATAGTCCTACTGCTATTCCTGCTCCAATTGCTATCATTCCAGCATCTGCTACCATATTTTTATTCCTCCGTATATTTTCGTTTATAACCAAAGGGGACGTATTTTTTACCTCCCCCTTCATAAAATTTAGTAAAGAATTCCACGTACTGAAGCCTCAATGAATGAAGCCCGGGTCCAAGAATTCCAAGTAAAAGGTTTATTACATGTCCTATGAAAAGTATCACAACACCTACAAGGGCAAGAACTATTCCTCCTCCCATGAGAACGCCGTGAGGCTTTATGAAAAGATCCATGGAAAGAGTATTTACTACAAGAGCTATTCCAGCCGATGACAGACCTATGGCAAGTATCCTTGAGTAGGATAATACATTGCTCAGGATCGTGGGTATTTCCAGGATTGATATGAAACCTTCGCCTGCTATTAGAAGTATTAGTCCTGCAACCGCTAGAACCGCACCAACTATGAAAACCGGATCTCCTGTTGGCATCGGAAGCTTTGAAGTAACAGCCGGCATCAATTTTGCGATCGCCAATACTCCGCCTATAAGGATCATCATCCAGCTTCCTTTTGAGAGGATCGCATGTTTTAATCCGTGCTCAATCAGTTTGTTCCTGAATCCAATGGCCAATCCCAGGAGAATATGAACAATACCGATCGCGAAAGTCAGAAGAAGTAATGACTGGACTTCCCCGAACCTGTGTACTGGTAGATGTATGCCAGCAATTACTGGTCCTGCAATTCCAAGTATACCCTGTTCCATCTCCCCACGAACTTCCATATTAAATATTGGGAATCCAAAAAATTCCCCGAATATGAAACCAAAGAAAGTAGAGAGTATTCCTGACAGGAATAATATCAATGCAAGGGAATTAAGACCTCCGGTCTTAAACTTATTCTTGATGAAATAAGCCAAAGCAGCCACGATAATTCCATATCCGACATCGCCAAGCATTATCCCATAGAAAAGCGGGAATGTGATGAAAAGAACTGCTGCAGGGTCGATCTCCCCATATTTTGGGGTTGCGAATGTATCGATCAATAATTCAAAAGGTTTTGCCATAATAGGATTTTCAAGCTCGACCGGAATATCTTCTTCATTCGCTTTCTCTTCTATCTTTGCCAGGTGAACAAGTCCCCTGGTATTCTTTTGCAATTCTTTTTCCATTTCATCGTATTTTAAGGATGGTACCCATCCATCAATTATGAATGCATTTGGACTTGTTGCAAATTTAAGAGGCGCTTCTGCCTTCTGTGTCTCGATCGAGAGATATTCATCAGCCGCTATTATGAATTCAGAATATTCATTCTTGATATTATCAAGCTCTGCTTTTGTTTCTTCATACTTCTGTTTAAGAGCCGATATTTCCCTTGACAGCCCATCAAGAACAATGGGCGGATTTCCTTTCAAAAGGGGAACTTTTAGTTCAGAATATGAGCGTTCATCCTGGAGAAGCTTCTGGACTTCATCTGCAAATGCGATCGGGATAAATAACGCAAATATCTTTCTCTTCTCATGTTCACCTGTAAATAATTCATAATTATTTGTGATCTTTGAGAGATTTAGCTCAAGATCAGTTTCGATAAATCCGGTATAAACTTTTATCGATCCATAACCAGAATATGATTCCAGTGATAAGGGAAGTCCGAAAAATGGTCTTATTGAAGATACAATATCTTCTTTTTCCTTGATCTTGAATTCAAGATTCCTCATTTCGTCAAACCTTGATGAAACCTCTTTTTGAAGAGTTGATATTTTTTCATCCATCCGGGATTGCAGCTCCCTGGATTTTGACGTTAGTTGGGATTCTTTTTCTTTTATACCAAGCTGATTGGATATTGCCCGCAAGGATAATAGGTACTCGGACATTTTTGAAGCGGGTTTGAGAGGCTTTCCGATCTTGAAGGTTTCTGATTCCTCCGAGTAATCTGTTATATGCAGCAAATTCAAATTATGAAATGTGGAAATCACAGGCTCCATAAGTTCTTTTGTACCTGCAATGACCACCCGGGTCATCTTTGTAGGTTTAAGCATTAACCGCCCTCTCAAATTCAGTTAAAATAAATTTATTGGCTTTTGGAATATTCTTTCTTGCTTTGGTTTTAATGTCTTGCGCTTCTTTTTTCCCTTTCTCAGTGCTTTTTTCCCGTTCTTTTTTTGCTATTTCGCGGGCTTTGCTTGTTTCTGAAGTTGAATACTGAGCAGCTTCCTCTTGCGCTTTCTTGATTATTTCCCTGGATTGGGCTCTTGCTTCGGAAATCTTCTTGGCCTTTGCTTCATTTGCCAGCAAGATATATTTGTTAGCCTCTTCTTCTGCCTGTTTGATCTCAGATAAAATTTCAGCTCTTGACATTGAATTCCTCTATGATATAAAATTATGATTCGTTTTAGACTCGCTTGCATAGGGAAGCACCTACATAAATCATTCGGTTTTATTCTGTTTTTTATGGTCGCGCATAACTAATTTTAATGAAAAATCATTTTAGATCTCTCCTGATCTGCAACAAAATTTGAAACTTTCACCGATCAGATAAGTTTTCAATTCTTAAAACATTATATAGGATAAGCATATTAATTAATTCAATATATTTAAAGTACAGATATATGAAATTTCATTAATATTTTTAATAATAAATTCTGTATGTTCAAGGGAATAAATCTTATCGATCCAGAATTATGATATAGCTCTTGCCGTCCTTGGCAAAACATCTGAGGCCATTGCATGTTATGATAGGTTCATAGAGAAAAATCCCGGCGATGGATCAGCCTTGTGCAACAAAGGGGATATATATTGAAAGCGGAAAATATAAAGAAGCACTCCATGAATATGACCGATCGATAGAAATTATTGACATGATTAATATTATATATAAATTGATACTTTCAAACCTAATATTCAATGCCCCGCCTCAGCATGTGCCGCCGCGTACCTCTCCGTGATCAGCGCGCGCTTGAGCCTGAACATGACCTTCTGTTTATCGAAAGAGAACTGCTCGGCCAGCATCTTGATAAGCCTTTTCTTTGATGCGCCTTTGAGTGCCATCTCTGTCATTATGCCATCCACGAATTCTTTGCTCGGATCTGCTTCCTTCTTTGATTCAGCTTTGGGGGCTTCTTCAGAGGCTGCTGCTTTTACTGGTTCTACTTTTGCAGCCTTGGTTTTTGGCACATCTGGTTTGGTTACTGGCACTTTTGCCGCATCAACTTTCGGCGCTACCATAACAGGTTTTTCTTCAACCTTGACTGCAGTGCCGGATGGCGTCTTAACTGCCACTGAAGCTGGCGCCCTTACTTCTACTGCAGCTGGCGCCTTGACCGTTGCAGACTTTTGGGCATCTGTCTTTGCTAAAGATTGCAATGTCGCTTTTACAGCTTCTTTTGCTGCTTTTTCATCAGACATTCCAGGCTTTGCTGCTTTCTTTACTTTCTCTGCCATTTCCATCACCTCGATAATTCAACAGGCGTAATAATTCCTTTCTCTATACCGAACCTGTTCCCTGTGAGTAATATATTATCCTGCACAGGCGCAACTCTGAACTTCTTCTCAATCGCTGTGCCATTTGATTTTATTTTTACTGTTGCACCTTTAAGGAGTTTAAGTGCCTGTACTGATCTCAGGTTTAGTTCTACAAAATCATTATCATCAGCAACTCCTGACCACATAAACGGATTATAAACGCTCACAAGCGCAGTCTTTGCATCCAGGGATTTTGGAGATGCTTGCAGCGCGCCGTATGCGGAGCGCTCGTATTTAGGTATCGTGAATTCATCAACTGCCGTTATCCCTATTGCTTTTTTCACAGATTCATGAAGAGCAGGGAAATCAAATTTGGCGCCTGCAATGACACCAAGAGCATCAAGCCCGCTCGTTCCCGCGCCGCCAAGTGATTGTGCTCTTCCCTCGTTGTTGATCAGCGTGCCTTTCTTCTTATAAAGAGGTTCATGTGCTATCACAATATTTGCTTTTGCCGATGGCGCTTGTCCTATCTGGATTATCAGATTGGTGAGTTTTAAAAGTGTTTCAGATGGAATAAGCACTGATGGATCTGATTCAAGACAGAACAGTGTCTTTATCTTACCCTTATTGATATCCTCAACTAGTTGCGATATGGATTTTTGTTTTATCCCCTTTGCCATAATATACGCGCCTGTTGAATTCGCAAAAGGCTTCAGGAACGTTATCCTCGCGCCTGCGTTCTTAGCCAGTGCCAGGACACTCTTTACCTGTTCAGTATCAGAAAGCGGATTGTAGTCTGCGATAACAAGTGAATCCTTTGAAAGTGCAAGCTTTGACACTTCCCCAGGTCTTATATTCTCATCAGCCAGAGGCAAGTCTTTCCACCATACAGCGCTAATCTTTGTCCCTTTCTTTTTGGCAGAAAGCAAACGGCGCACGATCAATGGATATTGTTCATACGGGTCTATGAAAAGAACGATATGTTTTGCGGTTTCTATCTCGCTGTACGGTATCCCGATATTCAATGTTTGATATGCGTCCTCAGGAAGTGCAGCAACCGCGCCAGTATATAAGGATGATTCTGCGATCTTCTGGAATGCAAGAAGCTCTTCAGAGGTAGTATTTCCCAATGATAAGAATGCAACAGAACCCTTGCTTTCCGAAATTCGTTTTGCAGCTTCTTTTGTTGCCTCTTCAAGCGTTGTTTCCTTGCCATCCACAATAGAATTTACCGGTTTATAGAAACGCGGAAGGCTCATCCCGAATCTGCACAGTTTTCCAGCATTGGAAGGTGATGATTTCCTGAAATCAACCTCCAGGGCGTCATTCTCACGGATGTATAATCCACAACCGAAATTACAGCCAGGGCAGATAGTTGAATAAACATTATCTGTCATCCAATTCACTCTCCTTTGTGAGCAAAATTTGTTAAACCTGAGCTTTTCGTCCTTAGCATTCTTTGCGGTGAATTTCTGCGTTTATCAGCATCCATTGGCGGTTCACTATCAAAATTCAATGGGGTTAATCCCGAAGAATTTCTCAAGGTTTCTAAATCCTCATTGTTTGAAAAACCCTCCATCAAAGAAACACTTTTCTTTTTTATACTAAGGATTTCATCAAATGGATGCAATGTTGACAGACCCGGTGAATTGCCAAGCATCTCTGAGTTCTCTGCGTACTGGTCTGAACAATTTAACAACGAACTCGTACCAACTCCAAACGAACTCACGCTATCGGGGTTCGTTTCAGTTCGTTTCTGTACGTTGTTTTCTCTATCCATATTCTTATTACGAACATTAACACCAAAACTCAACGGAGTTAACCCTGAAGAATTTCCCAATGTCTCAATCTTCTCTTTTGCCAACATCCCTTTTCCCAATGAACCAGAGAAATCCGGCACATCACTGCGCTTTTCTTCCTTTTTCTGATCCTTATTAAAAATAGAATCTTCACTCATTTAACTTCACCTCAAAATACGGCGGTTTTCGCATGTCCATGCCAGGTTCATATTTCAACTGCTCCTGAACCGGGTTCGCAAACCTTCTATACAATCTTGTAAGTGGAATATCCACAGGGCACACATCGCTGCACTGCCCGCACCCGATACACGCATCTGCAAGATGCAAAAAGCGAACAAGATGATACATAGACATCTTATAAGCATCTCCTCTGGAATGGTACTGTGTGCACTTTGAAACATCACCGCATGAGCATGTTGGACAAACAGTCTTGCACGCACCGCAGTCGATACAATGTTCAAGTTCTTTTCGGAAATATTCAAGTCTGCTATTCTCGATCGGAACAAATATCTTACCTTTCCATTTATTTCCAAGGTCTTCCATCACGCCTTTTATCTTGGCGCGCATTGCAACGCCTTTCTCATCAGGTTTCTGCACCTGAACATATCCTGCATCAATGGCATTCTGGAGGAGTTTTGCGCCCTTTTCCGAGTTGATCTCAACGAATGTGGCTTTTCCTACAAGGTCGCCTGTAACGCCCCAGTTGCCGCATGCAATATCAGAATTATTAGGCACTTTTATCGTGCAGTATCGGCAGCTTTCACGCCTGCCATATCCTTTCTCTTCAAGCTCGTCAATTGTGATCGCATGTTCTTTCCCATCTTTTGTCTCAAAGATAAGTTTTCCCTTCTCGATCTCCTCACCATGGACATCTTCAGGTTTGATCTTGTACATCACTTCAAGCATCTCGCGTGTAACAACTGGGTGCATCGATCCGCCGCAGTTAAGACCTACAATGAAGGTATTATCCAGATTAATTGCATTGCGTTTTCCCTGCTCGATTATTCCGCGAACGTCGCATCCCTTTGCGGGAAGCGCTACTTTAAGGTTCCTGTTAGCGATAAGCTTTGCAAAGTGACTCGGGACAGAATGCAAAGAGCCGGCTGAGTTCAGGACTTCATTTACATCTGAGGTTATTATCGGAACAGCTTCAAATTCATTTATCTTCTTCAAAACAACAACTGCATCCACAAGCTTCTTTTCAAGCGCAGCTGCCAGCATGGAAGTCACAAGACCTCCTGACCCTCCGCGCTTTCTCACATCATCTTTTGTTGACCATCCAACATACATCTCGCCTTTTTGCATTAAGCCACCCCCTCAGGTTTCAATGGACTTGGACCGAGTTTTTTTATCTGTGCTGTGACATCACGGATAAAATTGGCAAATTTCTCGCCCTCGCTTGCCGATATCCAGTTGAGCTGAAGCCTCTCTTTTTCAATACCAAGCTCGCGAACCACGTTTTCAAGATACTTGTATTTTATCTTTGTCTTATCATTTCCATTAACGTAATGGCAATCGCCAATATGACAGCCTGTGACAAGAACAGCGTCAGCGCCTTCAAGAAATGCATTGAACACATGCAGCGGATCTATTCTTCCTGAACACATGACCCTTATAATCCTCGTGGAAGCCGGCTGCTGGAATCGTCCCATACCCGCGCTGTCAGCGCCTCCGTATGAACACCAGTTGCAGCAAAAGGCTACTATTTTTGGTTCCCAGCCGTCAGTTTTTACAGCCACTGGGGCTGCTGCTTCTGCACTCATGCCGCTACCTCCTGGAACTTGAATACATTCTTAATCTGTGCAAGCAGCTGGTTATTCTTGAAGTGGCTTTGCTCAAGCGCACCTGTCGGGCAGGCTGCAACGCACGTTCCACAGCCCTTACACAATGCCTTGACGACGTTCGCCTTATTTTCTTTCTCATCGAATTTTATCGCCTGGAATGGGCACATGGGTATGCAAACCTCGCATCCCACACATACATCTGGATTTACAACTGCTGTAATGCCTTCTGTTATTGCTTTCTTGTTCTTGAGAAGAATTGTTGCCCGTCCTGCGCATGCGCTGCCCTGCGAAACCGCATATGGGATATCTTTTGGACCTGAAGCGCAGCCTGCGAGGAATACGCCATCTATGGTAGTATCAACAGGTTTGAGCTTCGGATGCGCTTCCATAAGAAGTCCGTCTGCAGCTTTTGATAATTTCAATAATTGTTGTATCTGGCCTATCCCTTCATTCGGAACGATGCCTGTAGCCAGCACCAGGAGATCGAACTCAAGGTTTCTTATTTCCCCTGCGAGTGTATCCTCAACTCGAACTTTGATATTCTTTGTAACAGGGTCTTCTTTCACTTCAACAGGTCTTCCGCGAAGGAACTTGACACCAAGGTTTCGTGATCTGTTGTATGATTCCTCATAAGCCCGAAATGGAGTCCTGATATCGATATACATAACCGTATGGTCAGTCTCAGGTCGCTTTTCCTTAAGAAGCTGCGCGTTCTTTATCGTGTACATGCAGCAAACGCCAGAGCAATAGATATTAGTATTTTTATCGCGTGAGCCTACACAATTTACAAATCCCACGCGTATGGGTTCTTTGCAGTCAGATGGACGCACGACATGGCCTCCGGTCGGTCCTGCTGCATTAAGAAGCCGCTCAAATTCCATGGCAGTAATAATATTATCATATAATCCGTATCCGAAATCGTGTCTCGGTTCAGGGTCATATGTCTTGAAGCCCACAGCTCCTATAATGACGCCAACATTAAGATCAGTATAACTTGTCTGCATATCATAGTTTATTGCACCACTTGCGCACGCCTTTGCGCATGCCTTGCAGTTAATGCAATTCTCTTTGTCAATTAGAGCACGAAGCGGTACAGCCTGCGGGAATGGAACAAATATGGCTTTTCGTGTCCCCATACCCTCATTAAAGTCATAAGGTACTTCGACCGGGCAGACCTCGCTGCATTTGGCACAGCCCGTACATTTGGTAACATCAAGGTATCTGGGTTTATGCTCGACCTTAACGTTGAAATTGCCCACATACCCTTCCACAGCCTTCACTTCTGAATAGCTCATTATCTTAATATTCTTGTTCCTTGCCACTTCCACCATCTTTGGACCAAGAATGCATATGGAACAATCGTTTGTCGGGAACACTTTATCAAAACGCGCCATCCTTCCGCCTATTGAAGGCTCCTTCTCCACAAGATAAACCTGGAAACCCATATCAGCTAGGTCAAGCGCTGATTGCATACCAGCAACGCCTGCACCGATGACAAGAGCTTTATCAACGACTGGAACTTCGCTTGCCTGAAGAGGTTCAAGCAGCTTTGATCGTTCAACTCCCATTCTTATAAGGTCTTTAGCTTTCTCTGTGGCTTTTTCTTTCTCCCACATGTGTATCCATGAGCAGTGATCCCTGATATTTACAAATTCCAGGAAGTACTGGTTCAAACCCATTTCTTCTATACAGGCACGGAATGTGGGTTCATGGGTTTTTGGAGAGCATGCTGCAACAACAACGCGGTTGAGGTTGTGTTCTTTTATTTTTGCCTGAATGTCAGCCTGGCCAGAGTCCGAGCAAGTGAACTTGTTCACGGATGTAACTTTAACTCCATGCAGCGTTCCAATATAATCAGCCACCGCTCTGGTATTTACGACGCCACCGATATTCACGCCGCATTCGCATACGAACACACCGACCCGTTTTTCTTCCTGATCAACCTTCAATCCGAGAGGTTTTTCAACGACCTTATTATCACTCATTTAACTTCACTTCCTTGAATAGTAACCGCCGATTTATATGCCGATGCATTTAATCTGCGTTCATCTGCGTTTATCTGCGGTTCGTTTCTTGCTTTTACCGGGTTCTCACCGAGTTTCTTTATCTCTTCCGTAAAATCCTTAATTACTTCTGAAAATCGCAATCCTTCGCTTGCTGAGATCCACTCAAGCCGGAGCCTCTTATCAAGCCCAAGCTTTTCAAGCGCCTTTTTAGTGTTATTGATCCTGATCTCTGCATTCTTGTTGCCGTCTATGTAATGGCAGTCCCCAATATGACATCCTGCGATCAGGACTCCATCAGCTCCTTCTTTTAGTGCTTTCAGGATAAATGCAGGTTCAACCCTGCTTGAACACATGACTCTAAGTATCTTTACGGTTGGAGGATACTGGAACCGACTCACACCTGCAAGGTCTGCTCCCGCATAAGAACACCAGTTGCAGCAAAATGCCAGGATATTTGGCTCCCAACCGTTTCCCACTTGCTCGGTCTTAATAGCAGCTGTTTCTGTACTCATACGGTCACCTCCACAACACCTTTTTCGATTGAAATACTTTTAACACCCTTTTGAAACGCATCAATTGCCTCGCCGATCTCTTTTGATGAGAAATGTTGAGCAGTTATAGCGCCAGCAGGACAGGCAGCAGCGCATGAACCGCAGCCCTTGCATGAAGCCGCATTTATTTTTGATTTCTTCGTAGTATATGTGACTTCTTCAACCTTTACGGTAACATCATACAATGAAGGCGCATTATAAGGACAAACCGTAACACATGTGCCACAGCCAATGCATTTTGCTTCATTAACGACTGAGATTGCACCCTCTGTCTCAATGAATTTGCGTGACAGGATCGTGCACGCCCGCGATGCTGCTGCGCTTGCTTGCGATATTGCTTCCTCGATAAGCTTTGGCGACTGGGCGCTGCCGCACAGGAATACGCCGTCAGTTGCAAAATCAACCGGCCTCAGCTTGGGATGAGCTTCAAGGAAGAATTTGTTCTTATCAAGAGGGATCTTAAAAAGCTCGTTGATTTCCTTATTTTCACCCGCCACAAGTGGCGTGCTCAAAACTATGAGGTCTGATGCTAAATCAATATCCAGGTTAAGCATGGCATCATGGACGATAACAGACCCATTTTGGACTTTTGGCGGGTTCTCAGGTTCGTATTTAATGAAAACAACCCCAAGGTCTCTTGCATTTCCGTAGAGCTTCTCCATCACGCCGTATGTCCTCATGTCACGGTAAAGAACATAGACGTTTGCGCTGCCATTTGCTTTCTTGATCCTTATCGCATTCTTGACCGCATCAACACAGCATGTGCGGCCGCAGTATTCGCGTTCTTTGCTGCGTGCTCCCACGCACTGGATCATTGTCACATTTTTGGCGCTTATACTCGTTCCGAGCATTTTCTCAAGCTTGGCCTGCGTGACAACGCGTGAATCCTTTCCATACTCGAATAATCCAGAAGGTTCCAGGTTGAGAGCGCCGGTTGCAACTACAGCGGCACCAAAATCAACTGGCAGTTCCTTTCCGCCTGCAAGAATAGTTCCTTTGAAATTTCCAAGATAACCTTCGACCTTGATGAGTTTTGCTTCATTTATTATCTTAATATTCTTGTTGTCGCTAACTTTTGCGATCAGTTCTTTTAGCACATCGGAAGGCTTTTTGCCATCGTATAATTCAGTCATTTCACGAAGCATTCCGCCAAGTTCCTTTTCCTTTTCGATCAGTGTCACATGATAGCCATTATTGGCAATATCAATCGCAGCAGTCATGCCAGCTATGCCGCCGCCAAGTACTACCGCTTTGTTAATGAGATCAACTTTTTGCTTGTAGAGCGGCTGGAAAAGTGCAGATTTTGCAACAGCCATCTGGACGATGCCTTTTGCCTTCTCTGTGGCTCTCTCTTTCTCTTTTGAATGCACCCATGAGCAGTGCTCCCGGATATTTGCCAGTTCGAAAAGATAAGGATTAAGTCCTGCCTCACGGCATGTGTTCTGGAATAAAGGTTCATGGGTTCGCGGCGTACATGATGCCACTACAACACGGTTAAGATCATTCTTTGTGATGGCGTCTTTTATTGTGACCTGTGAATCAGAAGAGCAAGCATAAAGCATTTCCTGGGCATATGCTACACCGGGAAGCGTCTTCGCATATTCCACGACCTGTGGGACATTTACAACGCTTCCGATATTTATTCCGCAGTGGCAAACGAATACGCCGATTCGTGGTTCGATCGAGAGTTTTTTCTCATCAGGGAATTTCCTTTCCTTAATGAGCGTCCCGCGTTCCGGGGACAGCAGGGCAGCAGCCTTTGAAGCAGCAGCGCTTGCCTGTGCTACAGTGTCAGGAATATCCTTCGGGCCCTGAGCAACACCGCATACATATATCCCTGCGACACTTGTCTCAACTGGATTTTCGATACTCGTAGCGATATTTCCAAAGTCATCAAGTGCAATCCCTGAGGACTTTGCAAGAGCATGTGTGGAATCAGCAGGATCAAGTCCTATCGAGAGAACGACCATGTCAAAATTCTTGCTCACAAGGTCGCCTGTATTGAAATCTTCGTATTTCAAAGAAAGAGAATTATCAGTACCAACTGTTACTTCAGACGGGCGGGAGTTGATATATTTAATGCCGTATTCCTTCTGCGCCCTGTTGTAGAATTCCTCAAAATTCTTGCCATAAGCTCTTATATCGATATGGAAAATTGTGATATTAAGCTCAGGATCATGCTCTTTTGCAATTATGGATTCCTTGGTGGCATACATGCAGCAAACCGAAGAGCAATGCTTTCGATCGATCCTGGGGTTTCTTGAACCCACGCACTGTATGAATGCAATATTTTTCGGGACTTTCCCATCTGTTTGTTTCGTGACATGACCCTGCGTGGGGCCGCTTGCGCTCAACAGGCGCTCGAACTGGAGTGCGGTTATGACGTCAGGATGATCGAAACGATATTGTTTGAGCACCGAAGGGTCAAACGGCTTAAAACCAGTAGCAAGCACCACTGAGCCAACATTTAATTCTACTTCCTTATCCTTCTGTTCATAATCGACAGCTTTGGGGCCGCATACTTTCTTGCACATTCCGCATTTGCCTTTTGTTAGATATATGCAATGCATGGCATCGATGGTTGCAACCCTGGGTATTGCCTGTGCAAATGGTATATAAATGGATTTACGCTTGCTCATACCTGCATTATATTCATCCGCTACTTTTGATGGGCATTTTTCTGTGCATGAGCCGCATCCTGTGCATTTTGTCTCATCTACATATCTGGCTTTGCGTGTCACTTTTACGGTGAAATCACCGGCTTTACCAGTTATGGATTTGACATCGCTGTATGCAAGTAATTCGATATTTGGATGGCGTGCGGTCTCCACAAGTTTCGGGGAGAGGATGCACATAGCACAATCGTTCGTGGGGAATGTCTTGTCAAGCTGGGACATGACGCCGCCTATACTTGGTCTTGATTCTATCAGGTAAGTCTTAAAACCGCTGTCAGCAAGGTCAAGGGCTGCCTGTATCCCTGCTATTCCCCCGCCAACTACTGCAACTCCGCCTTTCATTGTGCTGCCTCCGCTTCAACGGCTGTTGATATTTTTGCGTCAACTTTCTTTTCTGCCGGTTTTTCTTTTCCGATGGATGCAATAAGCTTTGAAGCTGAAACCATGTTCTTGTCCAATTCAAGTTCTTTTTCATCCAGTCCCATCGCAAGTCCGATAAGCTGGGTAAAATAAAGCACTGGCATATCGATCACTGTGTTATGCGCTTTTTCGATCATTCCCTGCTGTCCGTCAAGAAGCATGTGACACATGGGGCATGCCACAACGATGCAGTTGGCACCTGCTGCTTTTGCTTCATCGAATAACTTTTTTGTGAGTATGAATGCATAATCCTGTTTGCTCATCAGGAGATTACCGCCGCAGCATTTTGTTTTCTGGGTAAAAGGCAAACATTCGGCGCCTGTCGCCTTAATAATATTATCAAGAGAGGTTGGATTTTCAGGATTATCGAATTTACATACTTCTGAAGGACGAATAAGAAGGCAGCCATAATAAGGCACCGCTTTTATTCCATTCAGGGATTTTTTGAATTTCGTGGCAAGGGTTTCTGTTCCAAGGTCATTTACAACGACATCCAGAAGATGTTTAATATTTACACCAGTATATTTTTCACCGAGCGCTTTTTCGATCTTTGCCCTGAAACCGCTATCCGTTTTCATGGCTTTATCGGCTCTTGAAAGATTATGCGAGCAAATGCTGCATGGAACCACAAGGTCAAGCCCTGTTTTTTGCGCTTTGAAATTATTTCGTGCTGACAAGCCCATGGAGAGTTCCTTGTCAAATATCGCCTCAAGCGCTCCACAGCAGTTCCAGTCTTCGATCTCTGTAAGCTCAATGCCAGCCGCTTTGCATACTGCTTTTGTGGATGCATCGTATTCTCTGGCTGTCCCGTGGAGCGTACACCCTGGATAATAGGCAAGCTTCATTTTTCCACTTCCTTACATATGCGCTTTATCTCGTCTTTTCCTTTTATCGTATGTGGAAGGATACTTAATTTACCTTTTTTCCACAATTCAAAACCCATTGGGGCATAACCTATGGCTCCCCCGATGCCTTTAGTCTTTAACATGAACGTGCCGCTAACACCTGCTTCATACCATTTTCCGTTTTTCTTAACCGAGTCAATGAAAAGATGATCAAATAGTGGTTTGGGATTATCGAGCTTGATCTTACCGGCTTTTGCCTCACGCTGTGCGATCGCGCGTATTGCTCCAATGACCTCTGTTATTTTAACATCCTGCGGACATCTCTCGTAGCAGATATAGCATGATGCGCAAAGCCACAATGATTCATCCGAAAGCACTTCTTTTCTCATTCCAAGAATGGCTTTTCGAAGGATCATTCGCGGGTTGTAGGTTTTGTCGATTTCGGTGACCGGACATCCAACAGTACAGCCCGTGCAGTTGAAACATTTTTTGATATTTTCGCCGCCCGGTTCTTTGGATATCTCATATTTAAAATCCGGGTCAAGATCGCTAGATTTTATCATTTTCCCGCCTCCAGTTGCCGCGCAAGGAATACGCTTAAGTCCACAATATCAATATCATACTTTTTGGTTGCATCTTTTTCAGTTTTCAGGCAGTTAAAATGCGCAAGGCATTTTGAACAAGTTGTTATGAGGGTTTTTGCACCTGTAGCTTCTGCTTCATTCATACGTGCAATGCGAAGCGCCTTTGTCTGTTCGTTGCAATTCATGAAATTACTTACTCCGCAGCACAGGGCATTTTGTTTTGAATGCTCCATCTCTTTTACTACCACGCCGTTTGCAGTAAGTGCTTTTCGCGGAGCGTCATACACTCCCATGTGCCTGCCAAGCCTGCATGGGTCATGATAGGTAACTTCTTTATTGATCTTCATTCCAAGCGTATCGTAGAGTTGCGATGTATGAACGACTTTAATGCCAAGGTCGTAATCCTTCGAAAAGGTGCGGTAACATTCTGCGCAGCTTGTTACAAGGGTATCGATGCCGCTTTTTTTGATATATTCTTTATTATAGTTCTTTAGCCTGTCGAAAACATCTTTTTTTCCCTGCCAAAGGACATCATGACCGCAGCATTTCATGTTCATGACCTGCGGTTTTATTCCCAGTTTATCAAGAAGTCTGAGCGATGATGTGGTAATTTCCCCGAAATTGGTTTTTACATCATGCAGGAATAAGTCGAGTGAGTCCACACATCCTGGAAAGAACCCGAATTTTGAATCTGTTGATTTAGCCGAATTATCCGGAATGTTCCCATCAAGTTTTGAACTTAATTCGGCCATTTCCGTAAAAACACCTAGATGAGCTATAGACAAAGGCTCTTTTCCTGCCCTTTCTTCACGAATAAAGCTAAGGAAATCAACCTGCTGCGGACATTCGATCGGGCACAGGCCACAGGTCAGGCATGTCCAGATATCATTCGTTTCAAGCCCATACACATTGGCATTATAGATCGAACTGCGTGGTGATGTCTTTGAGACCCGGCGCATGGGGCATATAGATGTGCATTTTCCGCACTGATAACAAGATTGTACGTTACTCATTTGTACCCTTCTGTTTGTTATTTACTGTAACGTTTTTTGTTGGTAAAGGGGATAATTGGTTTTAAAGTTTTCGATTTATAGCGATGCAGTGAATCATTATTAATAACGTATGATCATTATTAATAATGGAGCATAATTATTAATCATGTTACTTTAAAGTCCAGCCCCTGTCCCCAATATACATTAATATGTCGTTCACTTCCTGGCTTGAGGGTTCCCGGTTGTTTTCCATCTCAAATATATCTAGTATAGCGCTGAACGTGCAGTGCAGCCTGCCTGTGGTTTTTCTTTTGCTTTGTCGGGTCATATTTACAATTAATGTAAACGATATGCACCGTATTAAAGATTTTGGTTCGTATCTATACGAACCAATTTTCAAGAGAAGGACGAACTCTTGAAAAAATTATGAAACATATTTCAGAAATATAGCTTTATAATTCATCAAAAAGTCTTTATATCATTAATATAAAGAATAGATTGGCCTTTGCAGTGAAGGGATACCACCCCCCATACCACACAATTTTTTTTTCTGCAAAGGCTTTTATGATTATTCTATTTAAATGGCTTTTCCCGAACTTTACCCAAAGCCAGGAATAGAAAACGCCTGGACTATAACACAGAAAAAAAAATTAAAGCCTTGAAATCCCGAAGGATTTCATCAGCACTTCTTGATCCACCTTTCCGCTTGTAAATGTCTTGGCGCTATTGAGTTCATTTATTGTAATTTCAGCAGGAGCAAAAACGCCTGCGTCCACCTTGAAGAAATCAAAGCCTGCTTCCTTAAAGGTCGTAAAGAAAGGTTTCCCATAGGAAGATGAGGTTCCTGAAGGCACTTTGACGATCAATTCTTTTACTTTTTCCACATCGTACTTAACATTATAATATGTCTTTCCGCAGTAAATGATACAGTCATTGGTCGAGCCCATACATTTTGTACTATCCCCGATGATAGGAGAGATAGGTGCAATACCATACCCACTTTTTATGGTGTTGATATCAAAACCGATCGATTCCATCTTATGGATGCCTGTCTCAACGATACGGGCTGAGATCTGAACCGACCCGGCGATAGACGCAGTGGGAGCAACTACGATAAAAAGATCACTTGGATCCACATTGCAGTCTTTTGCGATCTTATCCGTGACCTCCTCAGGCGGCAGCTTATCAGATTCAAGAACAAGTACAGCGCTGGTATAGGAATCTTTGTAATTAATCTCTGCATATAATTTCTTCGGATTAAGTGACAGGGCGCGACCTGGGCCTGAACCCATGGCAAAATATTTTCCCACACTGATCCGCCATCCTGCATATTGTGAAGCCATGCACGCCACTACAGGATGATCGGTGCTGACCCTGATAGCGGGAACCATAATCCCGCCAAGGTCAAAAGTAGTATATTCCAAATCCGCAAGGTCAGCAAGGCAAATTCTTGAAAGGTACATTCCTGCTTCATAACCCCCGGATACATTCACACCTGCATCAACAACTGTGGAACCGTTCTTCTGCTCATGTATTTCTACATTCAATTCGTTCGCAAAGTCAAGCATTTCTTTAAATACACAGAGTCCGGTTTCATTTACACTTATCATATTCTAGCCTCACATTTAATTGATGGATTCTTGATGATAAATCTGCTTATTTTGATCGGTCAAGCCTGCGTAACTTATTTACAATCCCTTTACAATAAAGCCACTATGAAAGCAGTTCTTGGGCTTGAAGATGGAACATTCGTAATAGGCGAAGGTCTTGGCGTTGAAGGTATAGTCCAGGGAGAGCTTGTTTTTACGACCCAGTACACAGGATATGAGGAAGCCTTGACAGATCCTTCTTACAGGGGGCAGATATTGATGTTCACATATCCGCTAATAGGCAATTACGGTATCAGCGGTGATACTTTTCAATCTGACTGCATGCAGGCTGAAGGACTTGTAATAAGGGAAGCATGCGATCACCCATCCCATCACAGGTCAAAGCGCTCCATCTTTGAATTCCTCAGGGATGAGGGAAAATCCGGCATCGCGGATATCGATACAAGGATGCTGACAATTAAGACAAGGGAACACGGGACCATGAAAGCTGCGATGATCGTGGGCAGTGATGACGGTAATGAAGCTGTGCGGCTTGCAAGAGAACAGCCTGATATCGGCGGTCTTGACCTCATTGGAAGAGTTACATGCAAACAGGCATATAAATTGAAAGGCAGCAAAGACGGCGATAATATTGTTGTAATGGACTTCGGAGTAAAACGGAACATCATTAAGAGCTTGAACAACAGGGGGGTAAATGTTACGGTAGTTCCTGCTACGATGCCTGTAAGAGATATAATGAATTACGAGCCTGACGCAATACTTCTTTCCAATGGACCGGGTGACCCGCAACAGGCGGTAAACGGTATATCTGTTGTGAAGGAACTCGCTGGACAGCTTCCAATTTTTGGCATCTGCCTTGGACACCAGATAATTTCCCTGGCGCTAGGGGCGCAAACTTATAAAATGAAGTTCGGCCACCGTGGAGCTAACCAACCAGTCAAGGACGTGAAAATGGGTATTGTTCATATTACTTCGCAGAACCACGGTTATGCTGTTGATGAGGACAGCATCGATACAAAAGAGATAACGGTCACCCAGTTCAACACGAATGATAAGACAGTCGAAGGGCTTGAGCACAGGGATCTTGATATAATGTCAGTCCAGTATCATCCCGAAGCGCATCCGGGACCTCTTGATACCGAGAAGATATACTTCGACAGGGTTATTGAGACCATGAAAAAGATGAAAGTCATAGCAAGATAATATATTTCCGTAACCCAATAAACCGATATGACCGAAAGAAAATACACGCGCTGGAAAAAATGCCTGATATGTGACGATTTTGTGAAATTGATGTTCCCTGAGGACGCGAAGGACATGCTCATAATCTATGAACCGGTAGAAGGAATGAGCAACGATTCCAAAAACTGGAAGAAAAAGCAACTTGGATACATACACAGGTCTTGCCTTAAAAAACCGTCATCATAAGAACAAAATATAATGGGGAAAACGGTAGTTATGCACCAGAGGTCGTAAAAGTGGCTTATAAAGATTTACGGGAATTTATTGAACTTCTTGAAAAAAAAGGACAGCTCAAGCGGATAAAAACGCATGTCAGCGCCGAGCTTGAGATCACTGAGATCCTTGACAGGGTTGTGAAAAAAGGAGGGCCTGCTCTGTTATTTGAAAACGTGTCAGGGTCAAAGCTCCCGGTATTTGCGAACGCCTTCGGAACAATGGAACGCATGTGCCTTGCACTTGCCGTTGATGATCTTGATGAGATCGGAGATCGGATACAGAAACTCCTTAAATTCGAAGCGCCTGCTGGATTATGGGAAGGTATCAAAAAAATTCCAGAGGTCGTTGAACTCACATCCTTTGCCCCGAAATATGTAAAATCGGGCCCCTGCAAAGAAATAATTCTCAAAGAAAACTTTTCCCTTGATGATTTTCCGATATTGAAATGCTGGCAAGGAGACGGCGGGCGCTTCATAACGCTTCCTCTAGTATTTACAAAAAATCCAAAAACAGGAAAGCAGAACGTGGGGATTTACAGGATGCAGGTCTATGACGGGAAAACCACGGGCATGCACTGGCATATCCACAAACACGGTGCCAGGGATTATGCAGATTCAGCTGGAAAAATAGAAGTGGCGGTTGCCATTGGCGCAGACCCTGCTGTCGTGTATTCTGCTACGGCGCCTCTTCCGGATAATATCGATGAGATGATGTTTGCGGGATTCCTTCGCAAAAAGAACGTCGAGCTAGTAAAATGCGAAACTGTTGACCTTTACATTCCCTCTCATGCTGAAATTGTCCTTGAAGGATACGTGGATGAAAAAGAAAGGCGCACGGAAGGACCCTTTGGTGATCACACAGGATATTATTCCCTGGCTGATGAATTCCCCGTATTCCATATAACCTGCATTACCCATCGCAAGAACCCGATTTATCATGCTACCGTTGTTGGTATCCCGCCCATGGAAGACGCATATCTTGGAAAAGCCACAGAAAGGATATTCCTACCTCTCATGAAAGCGCAGCTTCCTGAAATCGTGGATGTGAATCTTCCCGTTGAAGCGGTTTTTCATAACCTTTGTATCGTATCCATCAAAAAACGATATCCTGGGCATGCGAAGAAAATCATGTTCGCCCTGTGGGGAATGGGACAGATGATGTTCGCAAAAACAATCATCGTGCTTGATGATGATGTAAACGTGCAGGATCTAAGGGAAGTCCTGTGGGCAACAACAACTCGATATGACCCTGCCACTGATGTCACGATAATAGACAAAGCGCCTACAGATACGCTTGACCATGCTTCGCCTCTTCCAAATCTTGGTTCCAAGATGGGGATCGATGCTACACGAAAAGGAATTGATGAAGGGTTTAACAGGGATTGGCCTGAGGCGCTGAAGATGGATGCGGGAGTAAAAATGCGGGTCGATAAGATCTGGAAGGAGATGGGGTTGTGATTCCAGATACAGTAAAGCAATCTTGATAGTTTGATCAAAAGGTATTCTCCTTTTCACTTTACTGATATCACTTCTGTTATTTTCACAGCTCTTCCCTGACTCAATATTTTTTTAATCTCCAACAAACCGATAATAAATACCATCAATAAAGCAACAAGTATTAACTGAATAAAGTTAATCGCAACAAGATTGAACCTGACATTCAAAAATGGGACATAAATCCCAAGAATCAGAAAGGTAATTGCCGTTACTGCCCATAAGTTAATTATCTTATTAGCAAATATTCCAAGGGAGAAAATGGATTCTTTATCAGAACGGGAAATATAAGCGAGAACGATATGACCGAAAATCCATGCTGAAAAAGCAAAAGTCTGCGTCTCTCCAACACTTAAATTTTGGCTTCGGGCATAAAAGTACACCGAGATAACCGCTGCAAACAAGACAATTCCCTTGGTGAAAAAGTCTTTGATCACTTGATCATTGAATATGTTCTCCCTGGGATTGCGAGGGAGTCTCGAATAAATATTTTTTTCTTTCGCCTCCACTACAAAACCCGCAGATGCGGCTAAATCCATAAATAATTCAAGGAGGATTATTTGAATCGGAGCAAAAGGCATTGGCGTCCCCAGAAGAACAGGAAGGAGGAAAATCAATACCAAAGCAAGCTTCACCGAGAGATAATATTTGATTCCTTTTTGCAGGTTATCAAAAAACTTTCTTCCTTCAAAAATACCTTGAGCAATAGTGATGTAGTTATCATCTGCCACGACCACTTCAGCAGCTTCTCTGGCGACATCCGTTCCCCTTATCCCCATTGCAATGCCGATATCTGCACCTTTTAAAGCAAGCGCATCGTTAATTCCATCACCTGTTACAGCTACGACTTCTCCATTCTTTTGCAGTGCCTTAACAATCCGGTATTTATGTTCAGGAGTTGTTCTGGCAAAAACGGAAAACTCTTTCACTGCATTTTGCAATTCCTCGTCAGTTAAATTATCCAGTTCCAAACCGGTTAACACTTTAACGGTGGTTGAAATACCAACTTCCCTTGCAATGAAAACAGCTGTCGAAGGATGGTCCCCGGTAACCATGATTGTCCTGATGCCAGCCTTCATTGCCACAGCAATAGTTTCTTTGACTCCCTCCCTCGGCGGGTCTTCGAAGCTTATGAGTCCTGCAAAATTCATTTCCTTTTCGATTTGCACAAAATCCAGGTTCTTCTCCTGGGGTGTCAATTTTTTGCAGGATATGGCGATTACTCTTCTGCCTTTTTCAGTTTCGTTACTCAATGCAATTTTTATATCTTTACTTATATTAGAGCAAACTCCAAAAATTTCCTCAGTTGCGCCACTTAAGAATATTTCATAACCTGCATTTTCTCTTATAACTGCTTTTGTTTTCCTGCCGTTGCCAAGATTTCTTTGGCGAACCACTTTTGGGAGCGTTGCATCTATCTTCATTTCACCGGCTTTATTTTTTATCTCCTGTTCAAGGGGAGACAAAGAATATTCAGTCATAGAACCAAGGGCAATTTCTATAATTTCTTTCCCTTTATCAGCAGGATAAAATGCAATAATTTTCATCTTATTTTCAGTGATAGTCCCGGTTTTGTCGGTCACGATTACAGTTGCATTGCCTAAAGTTTCAGCGGCTTTTATTCTCTTAACTAAGAATTTATTTTTAGAGAGAGTATAAGCTCCAAGCCCCAGGACCATCGTAATAATTATCGGCAACTCTTCCGGAATAGTAGCAAAAGAAAGAGAAAGACCGGTCAATATCATAGTCTTTAAATCCTGTCCCCTTAGAATTCCTATGAGAGGAATAATAATTGAAAAGAACAAAGCCACGAAAACTAATTTAGCCGCCAGGGACTTCATCGCAAGTTGCAGCGGAGTTTTTGGTGGTTTGATCACTTTGGAAGCAGCAGCAATTTTGCCAAGCCTGGTATTCTTACCTGTTGCAAGAACAGCAGCCGATCCTTCGCCTGAGAGCACTATTGTGCCTGCATAAATTTCATCGCCAATCTCTTTATCTTGAGGAAATGACTCACCGGTCAGGGCGGATTCATCAAATTGCATGGCTATTGATTTTGTTGTATTTGCATCAGCTGCAACTTTAGTTCCTGTGGTCAGGATTTGAATATCGCCTGGCACAACATTCTCCGAATCGATTTCGGTGACTTTTCCATCCCTTAAGACTTTTGTCCTAGGTGCAGCTATTTTTTCTAAAGAAGCTATTGCCTTTTTTGCCCGGAATTCATTATATACTTCGGCAAAAACTAATAAAACAATTACTATAAATATCGTGATAGCGTCTTCAAGTTTTCCCCAGATGCTATAGAAAAAGCCAACGACCAATAAGAGAAGAATCATAGGCTCTGTTATTTCATGTCTTGCAATACCAAAGAAACTGATTTCAGTTGGTTTGAAAATCTGATTTGGGCCTGATTCTAAAAGTTTTTCTTGAGCTTCGCTGGAACTCAGTCCATCATTATTTTTTTGACTCATAACACCAAAACCTCCTACTATCCCTTGCTCAGGTCTTCCCCTCCAAAATATATCTGCTGGGCTGTTGTATAAATATCTTCCATCCCTGAGCCGTAAGTTGATGAAACCGGGATAATATTCTGGCTTGTTCCAAATGAGCGAAGGGCTGTAAGGAACTCGATGCTTAACTGGCTTTTCAGTGTAGGGACTTCGCTCTGGATAGCCTCCTCAAGATCATGAATATTCGCGCCCCAGTTCAATATCTTGTCGCGCTCATCATCATGCAGCATATCGGTTTTCGTGAGAATATTAAGAAAAGGAACATTGAATCTCACCTGCACAGATGCTGCCTGTAGCATTAATGAAATAAGACCAGACGGTGTTTTTGAAATGATTGGGTCGTACAGGAAGCCGATGATGGATCGTTCTGAGCCAAGTGTGTCTATCAGGAATTTTCCTGACTGGCGAAGCACAAATAGTTCCATCTGGCCTGGCGTATCAAAAACAACATATTCCGGTTCCATGCTTTCGATTATCTCTTTCATTTCATCAATATTCAAAGCGAGCAGATCGGCTGCAATTATCTGGGCGCCGTTTGGTCCTACTCCATATTCTTTCATGACATCGCGCAGTTTTATCCAGTCCCTGATATCCACATCCGGGACATAAGGGGCATTTTCGATGCCAGGATCAAGATTTACAGTGATCGTATTATATTTCTGGTTTTCCATCCATCCATTAAAAGCGCCAGTCAATGAAGACTTGCCACTTCCCGCCGAGCCGATAAAATAAAGATTGATCATTGCTATCAGGTATCTTATATTATTCAAGAGAGTTAAGATTATTGATGTTTGCAAAATTAAAACTATATTCAAATTTCGTTGTGCTTAAGCACACTATTTTTGCCATCCCTTTTGCTTATCTTGGCGCTTTTCTTGCAAGCGGTGGTGTCCCGCCTGTGGGCGTACTTTTTTGGGTTGGTCTTGCATTCCTGGGCGCGCGAAGTAGTGCGATGGCGTTAAATAATCTTATTGATAAGGAGATCGATGCAAAAAATCCTAGGACGGCGAATCGCGAACTTCCCGCTGGCAAAATATCATTGTTTGAAGTATGGGGAATAATTCTAGTTTCCTATTTCTTCCTGTTTTACTCAGCTTACAAATTGAATCCATTATGCCTTCTGCTTGCGCCTGTAATTCCAATTACCTCAATTATCTACCCATTTCTTAAAAGGCATCTTCCCATATCGCATTTTGTCCTGGGGATGAACCTTGGTTATGCACCTGTTGGTGGTTGGCTTGCAGTAAACGGAATTTTTAACATCCCGTTCGGAGTGTCCGAGATCGCGATGCTGCTGCTGCTGTTCGCTGTAACGTTCTGGGTCGCAGGATTTGATATCATCTATTCTCTCCAGGACTTTGATTATGATATTAAGAATAAGTTGTATTCAGTGCCTGCCGTTTTTGGTGTTAAGAAAGCGCTTGATCTTTCCTTCGTGTCGCATGTTTTGATGCTAATCCTTTTAGTCGGATTGATGTTAGTGCTGGAGCTTGGCATTATTTTTAAGGTTGGTCTTGTGGTTATTGCGGCACTTATATGGTATGAGCATACACTCGTAAAAGCGAATAATTTGTCCAATGTTCCTGTGGCATTTTTAAATGTGAATGCAGCGGTTAGTTTGAGTATGCTGGTGTTTACAGTGGCGGATATTTTGATAGTAAGATAATCGAAACAAAGATCCTCACGGATTTAGGATTTCTGATTCAAATATTTCATTCCTGCTGCTTCTTCTGTTGAAATAATATGCTGCCATACCGATCAAAACCCATGTTCCTCCGAAAATAATTGCATTTATTTTCAGGAAAAATAAGAGAATAATACAACTTATCGCACCAAGTATCGGCGGGACAGGGTAAAACGGTATTTTGAATGTTCGGTTCGCATCGGGCATTTTTTGCCTCAGTCTCATTGAGCTCAAATTAATGAAAAGGTATGTCATGAGAATACCAAAGTTAAAAACAGAGGCGATCCATTCAATGTTACCTATAAGGGCGATCAACGCTATCGCACTCCCTGTTATTATTACTGATGAAGTCGGAACGCCTTTGTTTGATATTCCTGCCAGAAAACCTGGGATCACTCCCTGCCTTGCCATCGCAAAGAGCCCTCTTGAACCTCCCAGGATCGATGTCATAACCACTGATGTTGTTGCAAAAAGTGCAGAAATCGAGATGAATTTCAAAAGAAAAACATTGTCTGTTGCAACCCTTAATGCCATTTCCAGAGGAGCGCTTGCAGTCCCCAGGAATTTCCAATTCAGTAATCCAACTGCAACTACTGAGACCCCAATGTAAAGAATTGTGCTTATTAAAAAGGCGAGAATTATCGCTTTAGGTACATTTTTCGAAGGATTCTTAACCTCCTCTGCAAGCACACCAACAGTGTCAAATCCGACAAAGGCAAAGAAAATTATTGAAGCGCCAGAAAGCATTCCTCCAATTCCATTAGGAAAAAAAGGATAATAGTTGGAAGAATTTCCATGGGAAAAAAGAAATAATCCACCTATTGCTATGAAAACCAAAAGGGACACGATTTTCAATACCACAAGTATATTGGTTATGCCTGAAGCTGAACTTATACCTTTTAGGTTTATAAGCATAAGGATCAATGGCAGTAATACTGCCACTCCTATTATCATGCCGGGGGGAATCTCAAAAAAAGATGAGAAATAAGCTGCAAAGCCCAAGCTTATGAGACCTGCACCTGCAATATAGTCAAATGTTCTTGTCCAGCCGACGAGAAAACCCCAGAAATTCCCAAATGCTTTCTGGGCATAAATATAAGAACCTCCTGCCTCGGTAATGAATGAAGAAAGCTCGGCTGAGCTTAGCGCAGTAAGAAATGCAGCAATTCCTGCGATCGAAAATGAGAGTATAACAGCAGGCCCTGCAATTCCTGATGCGACACCGATCAAAACAAATATGCCAGCCCCTATTATCGCCCCTATGCACAGGCCTGCTGCTCCAAGAACACCCAGTGTTCTTTTCAATTCAGGCATTCTGATAATCCTCTATTAATAAGGTTATCAGAAGCATTAATTAAGCTTTTGGGTGAAGGTGCAATGATCCTTTTTTGCCTGACGTGTCGATTTTCCTGGGAAAGTCACTCTATTTCTCTGACACTGATCAGACCATGTTTAAAAACGACTGTTTTCTTAGGATTTTTTGATTTTATATCTTTCAATTCAACCAAAATAAGTTCAAACTTGTCGAATCCAGTCAATACACCATTAATTGTTTTTCCACTTAATGTTTCACAAACAACCACTTTATTTATAAAATCAGACAAGTATTTATCTGATTTCTGTGGTTCATCATCCTTGTTTCTCTGTCTTTCTATCATATTTATATCAATCCATATTCAATATAATCTTATATTCAATATACTAAACCAGCTTAAAGCTGATGTGTCACTAAGTTAATTCCCTATAATCTCCTCATATCCGAGTATTATCTCAGCTTCAAATTTTTTCTCCTATTTTCTTTGTAACCTTATTTAAAGCCTCTCTTTTTCCCGAACACTATTTATAATTCACTCCTAATTAGAGCATTATGCGCAAGAAACAAAAAGACTGGTCAAAAGACATGGCATATGAGCGCATCATCATGCTTTTTGAGCTAGCCCATTTTGAATTCAAGGAAAATCCCAAACGAAGCGACCGTTATGTGCAGCTTGCAAGGCGTATCGGCATGAGATACAGGGTGAGGATGCCGCAGGAGTTAAAGAGGCAGATATGCAAACACTGCCATACTTATCTGGTGCAAGGTGCAACCGCGCGCACGAGGCTTCAGGGGACTCATATATCTACTACATGCACGTCATGCGGAAAGCAAATGAGGCAGCCATATTAAGATCAGATTTGTAAACCAAACAATTCAAAGTATCTCTGCGCACAACTGTGGATTATAATTCAGAGGAGAATCCGCAGATTTTAGCAGATTAGCGAATATTCATCAGTCGCCATATTTATGACAGGAAAATTGCAGGATATCAAAAGGCATCCCAACAAGCTTGTTTCGCAAAAGAGCCCTTACCTTCTCCAGCATGCGTATAACCCGGTTAACTGGCATCCCTGGGGAGAAGAAGCATTTGAAAAAGCAAGAAGCAAAGATTTGCCGATTTTTCTTTCGATAGGTTATTCCACATGCCACTGGTGCCATGTGATGGAGAAGGAATCCTTTGAGGACGAGCAAGTCGCAGCTTTAATGAATGAAGCATTCGTGAATATTAAAGTGGACCGGGAAGAAAGACCTGACATCGACAGCATCTACATGGAGGCATGCCAGAAGATGACAGGTGGCGGGGGCTGGCCTCTTAATATTATCCTGACGCCGGACAGGAGACCTTTTTTCGTTTCCACGTATATACCGAAAGAGAGCAAATTCGGGCGACTGGGCATGATTGAACTGGTGCCCCGGATCAAAGAACTCTGGAACTCAAACAGGGATGAGGTAAAAAAGGCTGCAAACCAGAATGTTAATGCCCTCAAGTTTTCTGAAAGACCAACAGGCGATATCCTGGAAAAGGATATTCTTCACCAGGCTTATGAGCAGCTCCTGAGCATGTTCGATGAGGAAAATGGCGGTTTCGGGGATGAGCCAAAATTCCCGACGCCTCATAATCTTATGTTCCTGCTTCGTTACTGGAAACGCACGGGAGATGGGATGGCGCTTTTTATGGTCGAGAAAACACTTGGCGCCATGCAAAGGGGTGGAATTTATGACCATGTTGGATTTGGTTTTCACCGCTATTCAGTGGATGCGTTTTGGCGCATCCCGCATTTTGAAAAGATGCTTTATGACCAGGCAATGATAGCGATTGCATATGCTGAGGCTTTCCAGGCGACCGGAAAAAAGAACTATGAAAAAACATGCCGTGAAATCCTCACCTACGTCTTGAGGGATATGACCGCAAGCGAGGGAGGATTTTTTTCTGGTGAGGATGCTGACAGCGAAGGAGAAGAAGGGAAATTTTACCTCTGGACAGAAAATGAGATGCGTCAGATCCTTCCGGATGAGGAATATCGATATGTTTGCGGGCGGTTCAATATTAAAAGAAACGGCAATTTTCCTGATGGAAATGGAAAGAATATTTTCTATTTGTCCAATGATGGTTCAAAAATTCCAGCGACTGAAACGGATCAGGATTTTGAGCCTGAAAGGTGTAAATTATTTTCTGCCCGTGAAAATCGTATCCATCCAGGTAAGGATGACAAGATCCTGACAGACTGGAACGGATTGATGATAGCAGCATTTGCCAGGGCTTCGCAAATATTTGATGAACCGGAGTATGCAAAAGCAGCAAGATCCGCTTCGGATTTCATTCTTTCAAAAATGCGAAACGAAAATGGAAGGATTTATCATAGGTACAGGGATGGGGAAACCGCAATATCCGGTTTTCTTGATGACCATGCTTTTCTTATCTGGGGTTTGATAGAGGTTTATGAAGCAACTTTCGAAGTATGTTATTTGAAGGCTGCGCTTGAAATTAATAATGATTTGCTCAAACATTTCTGGGACAATGAAAAAGGTGGGTTTTTCATCACCCCAGATGATGGGGAAGAGATCCTTGTCAGGAAAAAAGACATATATGATGGGGCAGTCCCGTCCGGCAATTCGGTGGCAATGCTTAACCTTTTGAGACTCGCAAGGATAACAGGAGATCCACAGCTTGAGCAAAAAGCGCAAAATCCAGGGCGCTCATTCTCCGGGATCATTTCTCAGTCACCGGCTGCTTATACTATGCTTATGACAGCTCTTGATTTTGCTTTTGGACCATCTTCGGAAGTAGTTATTTCCGGGGATCTGGAGGCAGAGAGTACAAAAAAAATACTAAAGGCTCTCAGGAAAGAATTTATTCCCAATAAAATTGTGATCTTTCACCCTGAAGGGGAAAGTGAAATTACAAATATTTCCAGATTTACGGGAAACCTGATAGGCAGGAAAGACAAAACGGTTGCCTATGTATGCAGGAATTTTGCCTGCAAACTTCCAACTGATGACCCGGATGAGATGATGAGGGAATTGCGTAACAATTAAGATATAGAAATCTCACCGCAAAGAACGCAAAGTTCGCAAAGATTATTGCAGCTACGCTTTGCCGAATAAGAAGGAGCAATTGCTTGCTCCCCCTCTTCTCAGAACGGTACGTGAAACTTTCGCTTCATACCGCTCAAGCGTTTTATCACCCTTTAATCGGGCAGCAATTATTTGTCAT
>Ga0172368_10001194_pt1 | contig 36254 bp, 31 predicted proteins | sample Lak11m_FD_114540 | JGI IMG/M metagenome (GOLD analysis project Ga0172368, IMG submission 114540) | Freshwater microbial communities from Kabuno Bay, South-Kivu, Congo - kab_022012_11m | ecosystem: Environmental > Aquatic > Freshwater > Lake | place: Democratic Republic of the Congo: South-Kivu... | reverse complement strand
CTGCAGCGCTGCTGCACTCCGTCCTCCTGCCGCTCTCCTTCGCGCCGGCGCGCTCGCGCGTGCGCCTGTGCGGTCCCACGCATGCGGCCGGAGAGCCTTCGTTCCACGACCTCGCGGTGGGATTCCTGCCCGCGGCCGAGCGCGTGGGCCTGGGGTGCGAGCTGTCGCTGGAGTCGGCAGGCCCCGGCGCCGAGCCGGGCGTCGTCCACGCGCACGTCTTTCCGGCGCCGCGCTGGTCGGGCCTGGACGCGGTGCAGCGCGGGCTGCTGCGCGAGCTGCGCGCGGTGGTGCTGTCCGCGAACGCGCCCGCCGGCGCCGCGATGGCGCTGGAGCGGGCCGTCGCCGAGCGCCTGCGCAGCCGCGGGCTCGCGGGCGAGACCGAGGCCCTGCCCGTGCCGGCGGCGCGCGGGCGCGGTCTGGGGCTGCTTCTGGCGGCCCTCTTCGAGCGGTCGACCGTCACGTTCTTCCGTGCGGCCGGCGACGCGGTCCCGGCCGCCATCGCCGCCGACGCCGTCGACGCGCTGCAGCGCTTCCTGGGCACGCGGGGCGCGTTCGACGCGTCGCTCGCGGCGCAGGTGCTGCTGCCGGCGGCGGTGGCCGCGAGCCCGTGGGCCGTGCGGGGACGCATCGGCGCCGGGGCCCCGTCGCGCTCGCAGTTCGCGGTGAGCGAGGTGGCGCCGGAGCTGTTCGCGCTCGCGGACGCGGCGCGGCGCTTCCTGGGCGTGGAGGTCCGCATCGGCGGACTGCCGGGACGGGAAGGCCTCGTCGCGATCCGGCCGCAGGGCGGCTGACGACGGGGCCCTTGGCCGGCCGCGCCGCACGGCGAGCGCAACCACGCGCATCTGCCGGGATGTCGTCTGCGGGGACGGGATTCGAACCCGCACGCCGCCGGGAGCGGACGCGGATTTCGAGTCCGCCGTGCACTCGATTCCCTCGCGTTTCGGACGCTCTCGTCCTTGTCCGAAACGGGGGGTTGGGGGCAGAGCCTTTCCGGCGAGGCCCCTGCTAGATTGCGGGTGATCGCGCGCGCCGCGCGCACGGAGCCCATGCCCCCGGAACCGCCCCGTCCCGCCGAATCCGGCACCAGGCTCCTTCCTCCGGAGCGCTTCGGTGCCTTCGACGTCGTGTTCCCGCTGGTCGTCGCCGCCGCATTCGCCTGCGTGGCGCTGCCGGGGCTGTCGCGTCCTTCCGGCTACGTGTTCGACGAGGTGTACCACGCGGGCTCCGTGCGCTCGCTCGTGACCGGACGGGGCCCGTTCGACATGAGCCATCCGCCGCTGGCCCGCCTGCTGATGGCCGCCGGCGCCGCTCCGGCGGGCCGCGAGGCCGCCCGCTCCGCGGACGATCGGTTCCTGGCGGGAGCGCGTCTGCCGGGCGCCCTGTGCGCCACGCTGGCACTTGTGCTCGTGTACGCGCTCGTGCGCCTGCTGCCCGCCGGCCGCGCCGCCGCCGCGCTCGCGTGCCTGCTCGTCGCCGCGGACACCATGTTCCTGCTGCTGGCGCGTACCGCGATGACCAACGTCTACGGCACTTTCTTCGCGCTGGGGGGCGCGGCGGCGCTGCTTTCGGCGGTGCGCCGAGGCGGAACGCGGCGCTTCGCGCTGGCGGGGCTGCTGTTCGGCGCGGCGGCGGCCTCGCGGTGGACGGCAGTCGCCCTGGAGCTGGGGTTCGGGGGCCTCGCGGCGGCGCGGCTCGCGTGGGAGGCGGCCGCGCGCCGGGACGCAGAGCCGCCCGCCGCACGCCTCGCGGCCGCGCTGCGGGCGCTTCGGCCGCTGGCGTGGACGGCGGCGATCGCCGCACTCGCCTACCTGGCCGCGTACGCGCCGCTCGTGGCGGCGACGGGCAGGGGGCCCTGGTACCGGGCGATCGCGGACGTGTCCGGTCCCAGGGGCTGGGCCGCGGTGCTCGCCGAGCAGGGGTGGATCGCGCGCGCGCACGCCTCGGGCGCGGCCCCGAACGCGGCGCAGTCGCCGTGGTGGAGCTGGCCTCTGATGCTGCACCCGGCCTGGTTCCGCTTCGACACGGGGCCCGACGGCCTTCTGTACGCGCTGCTGGCGGTGGGCAATCCGCTGCTGTGGTGGGCGTCGGTGCCCGCGCTGGTCGCGACGGCGGCCGTGGCGGCGCGGCGGCGGCGCTGGGAACTCGCCTACGCGGCGCTCCCGCCGCTGGCGCTGTGGCTCGCGTGGACGCTGCGCCGCACGGCGCCGGGGTACATTCAGTATTACTTCGAGCCGGCCGTGTTCTCGGCGCCGGCGGTGGCGCTGATGGTGACGGGCGGGCTGCGGGGCGGCGGGGGCGGCCGGCCCTCGGCGGCCGCCGGAGTGTTCGCCGCCGCGGCGCTGGCCTGGGCGGTCGCGTATCTGCCTCTGGCGACGTACCGGCCTCTGACGGCGGACGGGTACCTTTCGCGGCTGCTGCTGCGCGATCGGTGGGACTACTACACGCGGCTGGCCGAGTTCCGCCGGGCGCACGGGCTGGAGGACGACCGCGTCTTCGAGCGCTTCCTGGACGACTACGCGCACGGCCGGGTGCCGATCGAAGGGCAGGAGCGCGACGCCGGCTCCGCGCCCTGATCGACTGCTCCGCGGAATCACGCAGTGGCGCGCAGCTGCGGCAACCGCCCTCGGGCGGTGTGACGGCGGACAGACCGACTTTTCACCACGGAGCCCACGGAGAGCACGGAGGATCAGGGACGTGAAGACTCGAGGAAGCTCCGTGTTCTCCGTGCTCTCCGCGGCGAATCGTTCTTCCGGGAGCTCCGCGCCGTGGGCCGACTCGTGCTCGGGATCCGTGCGGGGCGTGACGGCCCGCGCGGGCGTTGGGGCCTCGGCCGCCGCTTCCGGCACGGCCCGGTCAGCGCACCGCGACGATTCCGTTGCCCGACTTGAACTGCGCGGACTCCGGGCACTGGTTGGCGCCGCCCGGACTGCCGCCCCAGTTCCACTTCCACGAGTCGTCGTGGCACCCGCGCATGTCGCCCCCCGAAAGGCCGAAGCCGATGCCCGTGTGCGAGCACCAGCCGCCGGGAGGGAACTCCATGAGCACGAGGCCGTAGCATCCGCCCGGGCCGCACCCGGTGCACCCCGTCGAGTAGCTCGGAGCGTTGCTCGACACGGACATCTGGGCCGTGGACGCGTAGGTGGCGTAGTTGCCGGAGGCGTCCGAGTAGCGCACGGACACCGGCGCGTTCCAGCCGTTGGCGCCCGCGGTCGCTATGGCCCACAGGTTCGTGTTGTAGAGCGCGCGGAAGAGGATCTGCGTGTACGACAGGGCCGAGGATTTGCTCCAGATGGAGTAGGAACCCGCCGCCGACACCGATCCGTAGTCGGCCAGCGGGTTCTGCGTGCTCTGGGACAGCGGATGGTTCACGAGCACCGTCCAGCCGCCGCCGTCGGTCGCCATGTCGCACTGGACCTGGAAGGCGTTGGAGGTGTTCCCGTCGGGCGCGAGCCAGTACGTCCCGTCCGGGCGCAGCACGCCCGAGTTGCGCAGCGCCAGGCACGACGGCGCTGCCTGCGCCTGCGACGAGCCGTCGGATCCCTTCTCCAGATAGCGCCACTCCGAGCCCGTGCAGCCCTGGAAACGGCCGGACGCGAAGCGCACGGCGCCCGCGTTCGTCGACGTGCAGCCGGTCGCGTCGTTGGCCACGCGCACCGCGCCGGCCACGTCCAGCCGCGTCGCGGGCGTCGTGGTGCCGATGCCCACCGCGCCGTCCTTGTCGATGGTCATGCGCGTGCCCGAGCTGACGCCGCCGTGGTGCGTGCCGAACGAGATGCTCTGGCTGTTGAACGACCCGTCGCGCACGTTGCTCACGGTCATGCCTGCGACGCCGCCGCCGTCCACGACGCCCGAAGACAGCGACGAGGGCACGTTGGCCGCGGCGTGCGCCGTGGCGAACGACTTCGTCAGCGTCGTGGCGGAAGCCGCGTCGTAGCCGAAGAGCGCGCTGCCGCCGACGTCGAGCGTGGCCTGCGGGGCCGTGGTGCCGACGCCCACCGAGGCGCCGTCCCAGGTGAGGTTCTCGTAGTAGACACCGTTGTTGTCCATCCACCCGAGCGAGCCGCGCCGGGCCGCGGCGCCGCCGGTCGTGCCGTTCTGCCGCAGCAGCAGCGCCGGGCCGTTGGCCGTGCCTTTCATCCACCAGTCGTTCCCGTCGCCGGCGGCGTACACGAGCCCTCCGGTCACGCGCGCGGCGCCGGCCACGTGCAGCGTCGAGGCGGGGGACGTGGTGCCGATGCCGACGCTGCCGCTCACGAGCGCCGAGCCCGAAACGTCCAGCGCCGCGCCCGGCACCTTCCCGACGCCCATGTTCGCCTGCACGTTCACGTAGCCGCCGCTGCCGTACAGGTACGTGGCGCCGTTGACGCCGGTGAGAAGACTTGCACCGTGGTAGCCGTAGAGGCGCACCGACCCGTCGGAGGCGGTCTCCAGCATCGTCCGGGGCGCGGCCGACTCGTCGCGCGAGGCGACTCCCGCGCCGTTCGCCACGAGCAGCGCGCCGTTCACCTCCAGCGCCGCGCCGGGCGTGCTCGTGCCGATTCCCACCGCGGAGCCCGTGCTGTTGTAGATGCCCGACCCGCTGCTGCTCCAGAATCCTCCCACCTGCGACCAGCCGGCGCGGCAGTCGCCGGCGATGCACAGGCCCGAGGCGTTGGCCTCCCCCGCCACGTCCAGGCGCCAGCCGGGCTCGGTCGTGCCGACGCCGACGCGGCCCGAGCCGTCCACGCGCAGACGCTCCGTGCCGTTGCCGGTCGTGAACGCCAGAAAGCCCCCGAGCTGGTCGCCGCCGCGGTGGAACTCCACGGAGCTGTTGAGCAGCCCGTAGAAGGACTGCTCGAGGCTGAACATCGTCGTTCCGACGGGCGACGTGCCCCAGGCCCGCACGCCCAGCGACGAGCCGGCGCCCGGGCCGTTGCCCTCGGGCAGGCGCGCGAGCACGGTGCGCAGCGCGCCTCCGCCCGTCGTCGCTCCGACGTCGAGATCCGCCGACGGAGCGGAGGTCCCGACGCCGAGCCGGCGATCCGTCTCGTTCCACGACAGCTCCGTGCTCTGCGAGTAGACCCCGCCGTTTCCCGCGAAGACGACGCTCCCCTGCGCGAACGCGGTGGACGCGCCCGTGCCGCCGCCCGCGACCGCCAGGGGCGTGGAGAAGACCGGCGCCGAGGAGAACGTCTTCGCGCCGGAAACCGTCTGCGCGCCCGTCAGGTCGACGTAGCCCGACGCGAGGCCGCTCACGTCCTGCGGCGCCAGCGTCGAAGGAGCCCAGCCGGAGCCGTCGAATCGCAGCACCTGCGCGGCCGACGGCGCTGTCGTCGACACGCCGACCCCCTGGAGCTTCGTCACCTGCGGCGCGGCCCAGACGCCGGCGAGATCGCCCGAGCACTGCGAGGCGGCGTCGTACTTGGCGTTGAACCTGCTCCAGTCGCCCGACGAGAGGTATCCGTCCGCGGACGCCGCGGCCTGCGCGATGGAAAGCTGCGGCGTCGTCACCCCGTTGTAGGCCGCCAGGGGCGCCAGCGCGGTCACCTCGGTCACCGTCCCGCCGGAGTCCAGATCCGCGGCCGGCTCCCACTGGGCCGCGGCCCCGTTCCACTTGAGCACCTGCCCCGCCGCGGGCGCGGCCGCCGCCACGGCGCGCGACTGCAGCCGCGTCACCGCAGGCGACGAGAGCGGACCCGACAGGTCTCCGCCGCACTGCGTCAGAGCCCCGTATTTCGTGTTGAAAGCGTTCCAGTCGGCCGACGAGAGGTATCCGCCGGACCCGGCGCCCGCCTGCGCGAGCGAGAGCTGCGGCGTCGCCGCGCCGCCGGCGACCGCGAGGGGCGCCAGGGCGGACACGGAGACGACGGTTCCGGTCGCAGCGGGCGTGCATGCCCAGGTGCTGTCGTTTCGCAGAAGCACCTGGCCCGAGGCGCATGCGGCAAGCGCCACGGTCTGGCTGGCCTCGTCGATCGCGATGCCCGGACCGGCGACGTAGCGGGCGCTGCCTGCGAGGCGCCCGGACGCGTCGAGGACGAGCGCGCCGTCGACGCGCAGCGAGGAGACGTCTGCGGGGCCGCCGGCGAGGCTGCGGGCCGCGAGCGCGTAGGGCACCGCGCCGAGCTGCTGTCGCGGGGACAGGGGCTCGGAGCCGACGCGCACATCGAGCCATCGCGCGCCGCCATCCGGGAGCGCGTCCGGCGCGGGCGTCGCGAGGCCGAGGAACGTCGCGTAGTAGCCGTCGGACAGCCCGAGCGTCTGCGACTCTGTCCAGAGCGGCGTGCCGCCCGTCGCCGCCTCGAAGAGGCCGAAGGTCACGGTGGCGGTGCCCGTGGCGGACGTGCCGTCGGCCCGCAGCAGGCGCCCCTGGTAGCCCAGCAGGCGCGGGACCTCGGCGTGCGCGGCCGCGGCTGCCGCGGACAGCGCGAGAATCGGGAGGACGCGACGGTTCGTCATGGGTGGTCCTTCGCTCCGGCGCCGGAGCGCACGCAGGAAGTGCGTGCCGCCGAGAAGGCCACGATTCGCGCGGGAGGGCAAGATTGCGCAGGCCGTTTGCGAATCCGCCGCGGAATCGGGGCGGAAGGACGCATGCCTATCCGGTTGGCCCATTGCGCGGCCGCCGCTCCGACAGTGGGCCAACCGGATGGGCATGGAAGAACGCCGCGGGACCGCGGCGATTCGCCCCGGCGGGCGGCCGGGGGACCTACTGCGGCCCGCACGTGCGGTCGGCGCGGCACACCCGGGGCGCCTCGCACTTCGCGCACGCCGCCCCGCCCCTGCCGCATGCCTCCGCCGCGTCTCCGAGCTCGCAGACGCCCTGCAGGCAGCAGCCGGAGCAGTTGGACGCGTCGCAAGCGGCCCGGCAGCGGCCGTTCACGCACACCTTGCCCGCGCCGCAGCCCTCCTCGCAGGCCGACAGATCACCGGGGATCGCGCCGGGCGTGCCGTCCACCGTGCAGGCCGCCCACAGCAGCCATGCCGCCACGAACGCCCGTCGACGCATCGCAGGCCTCCCGGGGGACCGTCCCGCTCCGCGATACCGCCGGACGCCGCGGGGCGCAAGGACGAGGTCGATCGGGCTGGCGGCGAGGGGCGCGAATCGCGGATGGGTCCTTGCCCGCCGGAGCGCGGCGGCGCCCCGAAGAACCGCAGACCGACGGACTCTTCACCACGGAGCCCACGGAGAGCACGGAGGATCAGGGACGTTAGACACGAGAAGACTCCGTGTTCTCCGTGCTCTCCGTGGTGAATGTTCTTCCGGGATCTCCGCTTGCCGAACGGGGACGCCCGTCTTGCCCGCTCCCGCGGCCTCGTGCCGCCGATCAGGCAGTCCGACGCACAGCGGGCGGCGGGTCGAGAACCCCGCCGCCCGTTGCATCTGCCGGCAGGCCGCCTAGCGCTCGCGCTTGCGGCCCTGGGCGATGAGCTGGCGCACCTTCTGCCCGCCCTTGCGCCCGATCTCCTCGTAGAACTCGTGGCCGTACTTGTCGCGGACGGCCTCGCCGCCCTTCTTGCCGCCGATCTCGCCGCCCTTGCGCCCGATCTCCTGGTAGAAGCTCGGACCCCGCGAGTTGCGCACGCGCAGACCGCCCTTGCGGCCCGCCTCGGCGACCGTCATTCCGCCTTTCGAACCCGTGCCCTTCTTCGCTGCCATTCGATTCCCCCCTGCACCTGCCGGCGGCGCGCCGGTCCATCCGGCCCGCGTCCCGGCGGCGCGCTTCTACTCGGTCGCCACGTCCCCGGACGACTCGGCGGCTGCTGCTGCCTCCGCCTCCTCGCGCTCGCGCTTGGCGTCGTTGATGAGCGAGCGCACCTTGTGCCCGCCCCGCTTGCCGATCTCCTCGTAGAACGCGGCGCCGCGCGACGCCTTGACGCTCTCGCCGCCCTTGCGGCCGATCTCCTCGTAGAAGGCGTGGCCGCGCTCGGCCTTGACCGCCTCGCCGCCCTTCTTGCCGATCTCCTCGTAGAAAGCGTGGCCGCGCTCGGCCTTGACCGCCTGCCCGCCCTTCTTGCCGATGGTTTCGTAGAAGCCCGGCCCGTACTTGTCGCGCACCGCCTGGCCGCCCTTGCGCCCGGCTTCCGCCACCGTCATGCCGCCGCCCGCGCTGCGCGCCCGGCGGCGCGGGCGCTTCGAGCCCCCCGCCGCTGCGCCCTCGGCCGCCGTGCCTTCCGGCGCCGTGCCGGCGGGCGGAGCCTGGTACTCCTTGCCTTCGTCGATGTCCGCCATGCTGTCGTGTCTCCTTCCGGCAACATACGCCGGCAGTTGCGCCCCCTAGCCTAGCGGCGGCTGCCGCGCCGGTCCATGGCCATGCGGCCCGCCTCGATGAGCTCGCGGACCTTCTGGCCTCCCTTGCGGCCGATTTCCTGGTAGAAGCCGATGCCGCGCTCGGCCTTCACCGTCTCGCCGCCCTTCTTGCCGCCGATGAGACCGCCCTTGCGGCCGGCCTCGCGCACGGTCATCGCGCCCGTCTTGGCCGCGGGTGCCTCGCCGCGCGCGCGCCGCGCGATGGTGCGTCCGCGCTGGCTCGTGCCTCTCTTCATCGCCATGCCTTCCCCCTCCGGACCGCGCGCCCGCGGGCCGCGCGAGCCCCGTTGCCGTCCCCGGCGCGCCGCCGCTGCCGGCGGGCGCCCGGGCGGCGCCTCAGTTCCGGCCGCGGCCCGATGCCGCCGCCGGCAGGGAGCCGCGGGGCCCCCGCACGCCGCCGCGCGCCCTCGCCCTGCGGGCGACCTCCCGGGCGACCGCCGCCGGCACGTCCGTGCCCGTGGCCGCCTGGAGCGCGCGGAAACTCGGAAAACCGTTCACTTCCAGCACCGTGGGCCGCCCGTCCTCGAGCGCCAGGTCCACGCCCGCGAACACGAGGCCCAGCGCCCGGGCGGCCTCGACCGCCGTGCGCACCCAGTCGGGCCGGGGCACCGCCGCCACGCTTGCCGAGCCGCGCGCCGCGTTGCTGCGCCACTCGCCCGGCGGCGCGCTGCGGCGCACGCACGCCTCGACGCGGCCGCCCACGACGAACAGGCGCAGGTCCGTCCCACCGGGCGGGACGAACGTCTGCACCAGGTGCGGCGCGCCGGCCGCCGCACGCGCCAGGGCCGCACGTCCTGCGCGCCCCTCGCAGCGGAACAGGCCCTCGCCCAGCGACCCGAAGAGCGGCTTGGCGACCGCGGGCCCGGTGTCGGCCAGCGCACGCGAGGCGTCGCGGGCCCGCGGCACGGACGAGCACCCGGGCGTGGGCACGCCGGCGGCCGCCAGCAGCGTCGAGGTGCGCAGCTTGTCGCGTGCCGCCAGAAGCGCCTCCACCGGGTTCACCACCGCGACCCCCAGCCGCTCCAGGGCCCGCAGCGCGTCCAGCTGCAAATCTTCGTCCACCGGCGGCCCGGCGATGCGGCCCACCAGAACCGCGTCCAGCCGGCCCGCGTCGTGCGGGCCCGAGGTCACCCGCAGGACATCGCCGCGCGGGCCGGCGCCGCAGAAAACGCGCAGCGCGGCCGGGTCCAGGAGCAGCACCTCGCCCTGGAGCGAAAGCGCGTGCAGAAGCCTCGTCACGTGCCAGTCGCCCCGCGCGCGCACCGTGACGAAGCCCAGCCTCAGCACATCGCCCCCCCCGGCCGACGATCCCGGCGGCGGCCGCGGCGCGCCTCCGCACACCCCCGGCCCCCTGCCGCGCATGTCTGCACGGCCCCCGGGTAAGGTTTGCACGCCGCCCCAGCGATCAAGGCCTCCACCTGCGGACGCCCGGCGGCGCACGGCGGGGGCGCGCGCCGGTGCGCCGCGCAACTGCGCGTTCCGGCAAGGTCGCCGCGGGCGCGAGGGCGTCGCGGCGCCGCCGGTCGGCCGCCGCCGGTCGGCCGCAGTCCTTGCGTCGCGGCGAAGAAATCGCGGCCTCCACGGGGCGATTGCCGGCGGATGTGGGCGCGCGTATTGTCGCCGCCTTTTTCCGGCGCCCGGGCGCACAGCCCGCAGGCGCCCTGGAGCCCCCAGAGGCGGGGCATTCGGGAGTGGCAATGGCCGGCGTGCGCATCACCATGGACAGCAGCGGAAAGCTTCAGGTCCCGGATCGTCCGATTCTGCCCTTCATCGAGGGCGACGGCACCGGGCCGGACATCTGGCGCGCCTCGCAGCGCGTGTTCGACGCGGCGGTGGAGAAGGCCTACGCGGGTCGGCGGCGCGTCGAATGGCTGGAGGTGCTGGCGGGCGAGAAGGCCTACAACAAGGTGGGCACCTGGCTTCCCGACGAGACGGTGGAGGCGTTCCGCACCTACCTCGTGGGCATCAAGGGACCGCTGACGACGCCGATCGGCGGCGGCATCCGCTCGCTCAACGTGGCTCTTCGCCAGATGCTGGACCTGTTCGTGTGCCTGCGGCCCGTGCGCTACTTCAAGGGCGTGCCCAGCCCGGTCAAGCGCCCGCAGCTCGTGGACATGGTCATCTTCCGCGAGAACACCGAGGACATCTACGCCGGCATCGAGTACGCGGCGGGCACCCCGGAGTCGCAGAAGATCCTGGACTTCTGGGCGAAGGAATTTCCCAGGGAGTTCGCCAAGGTGCGCTTCGGCACCGCGGAGAAGGTGCGGGCGTTCGAGGAGCTGGCGCACCTGCCCATCGCGGGCAAAATCGAGGTGGGCGTCGGCCTCAAGTCGGTGAGCCGCGAGGGCTCGCAGCGCCTGGTGCGCGCCGCGATGAACTATGCGCTGACGCACAAACGCCGCAGCCTGACGTTCGTGCACAAGGGCAACATCATGAAGTTCACGGAGGGCGCCTTCCGCGACTGGGGCTACGCGCTCGCCGAGACGGAGTTCAAGGACCGCGTCTACACGTGGGGCCAGTGGGAGCGCACCAAGGCCGCCAAGGGAGAGGACGCGGCGAACGCCGAGCAGAAGGCGGAACTGGCGAAGGGAAAGCTGCTCGTGAAGGACGCCATCGCCGACATCACCCTGCAGCAGGTGCTCACGCGTCCGGACGAGTTCGACGTCATCGCGACCCTGAACCTCAACGGCGACTACCTGTCGGACGCGCTCGCGGCGCAGGTGGGCGGCATCGGCATCGCGCCGGGCGGCAACGTCAACCCGGTGACGGGCCACGCGGTGTTCGAGGCCACGCACGGCACGGCCCCCAAGTACGCCAACCTCGACAAGGTGAACCCGGGCAGCGTCATCCTGTCGGGCGAGATGATGCTGCGCCACCTCGGCTGGGGCGAGGCGGCCGACCTCATCGTCAAGGGCATGGACGGCGCCATCGGCGCGCGCACGGTCACGTACGACTTCGCGCGCCTCATGCGCACCGAGGGCGAGAAGAACGTCGTCGAGCTGAAGTGCAGCGAGTTCGGCGACGCGATCATCCGCCACTTCTAGCGGAATCTACACCGAAAAAGTCTCCCGATCGGGCGCTGCGCCGCCCCTCCGGGCCCCGTGCGGGGGGGGCGGCGGCACGTCTTTTCGGCGAGGATCCGGCGAGGCTCCGCCCCAGACCAACATGAGGATGCATCGCTTGCCCCGAGGGCGGAGCCTTCCAGTGGACGGCGACGCCGCGCGCAGTTCTATTGCGAAAGACCGCGATACTCTCGTGGCCGGACGCCGCGGCCGGAGTCGAGGGGCCGCGGCAAGGCCGGGATCCGGCAACCGACAGCCGTTCGTCCCGAGCGACCGGGCAACCGGGCCGTGCGAGGTCGCGAGGGAGTCGAAGGGGGCGGACAGCCAGCGGCTGCCCGCGAAGCTCTTTTCCGGGCAGCCCGCGCGTCAATCCTCCGGCCCCACGTCGGACGCCGGCTTGTCCTCGCGCAGGCCCAGGAACGAGGGCTCGCGCAGGCGGCCGTCGCGCGTCCATTCGGTATACGCCGCCTCGCAGACGAGCACCGGACGCACCCACCTTGCGACGCGCACGAGCTCGCGCGGCGGAGGCTCGGACAGCGGGCACGAGTCGACCGCCAGCGAGTCCAGCCGCGCCCGCAGAGCCCGCGCGGCCGAGTGGGTGAAACCGGTGCCGACCCGGCCCGCGAAACGCAGCGCGCCGGTCCGGTCGTGCAGCGCGACGAGCAGCGCCCCCAGGGGCAGCACGGGGTTCCGGCTCGGCGTGAACCCGCAGACGACGAACTCGCGGCGGAGCACGCACTTGACCTTGCGCCACGACGGACCGCGCCCCTCCCGGTACGGCGCGTCGCGCCGCTTCGACACGATGCCCTCCAGGCGCAGCCGGCACGCCTCGCGCAGCACTTCCGGGCCGCGGCCGATCCAGAAAGGCGCATGCAGGATCGGGGAGGGTGCCGTGCGCAGAAGGCCCGAGAGCAGGGCTTTTCGCTCGTCGAGCGGCCGCGGCGCGAGGCTGCGTCCGTCGAGCCAGAGCAGGTCGAAGGCGAAGTAGCGCAGCCCCGCGCGCAGGGCACCGTCGAACGAAGTCTGCAGCGCCTGGAAACTCGTGCGTCCCTCCTCGTCCACGACCGCCGCCTCGCCGTCCAGCAGGACCGCGCGTGCGGGCAGCCGCACGAGGGCCCGCGCGATTTCGGCGAAGCGGTCGGTCCAGTCGTTGCCGCTGCGCGAGACGAGCCGGACGCTCCCGTGCTCGAGGGCGCACCCGATGCGGTAGCCGTCGTACTTGATCTCGTGCAGCCATCCGTTGCCGGAAGGCGCCTCGTCGGCGGCCTGTGCGAGCTGGGGCCTGTAGTCGGGCACGCGCTCGGCGTGCGTCGCGTCGGCGCCGGGTTCCACCGCCGTCAAGGTGACGACGGGCGGGGGCGTGTCAATGCGGGCCGGCGGGGAGGGTGCCTAACGGAATCGGGGGCCCCCGACCGACGCAGACGACCGGCCGAAGATCGCTCGATCGACCGTTGCCGGCGGACGGGCAGCCGCCCCGCGCGGCCATCGCAGTGCTCGATTCGCAGGCAGCGCCGCGCGGGACGGACTGCCCATCCCACCCGTTCCAGCAGGCCCCCCCGAGAACCGTTACGCACCCCGGCGGGGATGCCGGAATGCCTGCGGGGCTGTCCGTGCCAGCACGTCCCGTTAGTATCGCCCCCCGCCGGACCGCCCGGCCCCGGAGTCCCCGATGATCGACGAAGCGGTCTTCCACGAGCACGCGGCTCGGACGCTTTCCGCGCTGGAGCGCACGCTTTCCGACGCGGACGAGGGACTCGACGTCGACCTCTCCGCCGATATTTTGAATATAGAGTTCGTCGGCGGCGGGACGTTCGTGGTGAACAGCCATACGGCCGCGCGCCAGCTCTGGATGGCTGCCAACCTGGAGGCGTGGCACTTCGACCTCGATGTGCAGACCGGCCGCTGGACCGACACGCGGGGGCGCGGCGAACTGTGGGACGTGCTCTCGGCCGCGGTCTCGGCGAAGCTCGGACGTGCCGTGCGGCTGGCGCCCGGGAAATGACTTCCGGCGTTCAGTCGCAGTCGGAGCGGCGGCCTTCGGCCGCACGTCGGACTCCCGGCCTCTGGCCGGATGGCTGGGAGCGCGAATCGAGGGGAGGCGACCGCCCGCGTGCGGCCTCAGGCCGCCGCGCCACGTTCGGCCACAGGCCGCCGGATCCGACGTGCGGCCACAGGCCGCCGCTCCGACTGGCGCCCGGCGCGTCGTGGGACATCGACGGGAGCCTGCAATGAGCCGGCACGCGCCCGCCGGCCTGTTGCTTCTGAACACCGGCACGCCCGACGCGCCGGACCCCCGTTCGGTGCGCCGCTACCTGCACGAGTTCCTGAGCGATCCGCGCGTCATCGACCTGTCCCCGGCGGCCCGCTGGCTGCTGCTGCACCTCGTCATCCTTCCGTTCCGGCCGCGGCGCTCGGCGCACGCCTACCGGAGAATCTGGACGCCGCAGGGCTCGCCTCTGCTGGTGAACTTCCTCTCACTCGCGAATTCGGTGCGCACGCGGCTGGGCGACTCGTGGCGCGTGGAAGTCGGCATGGGCTACGGCAGGCCGACCATCGCGTCGGCGCTGGAGAAGCTCGCAGCAGCGGGCGCCTTGCGCATCGTCGCGATGCCGATGTTCCCGCAGTACGCCACCAGCTCGGCCGGCTCGGTCATGGCGGCCGCCATGCGCGCGGCCGCGGAGCCGTGGGTGACCCTGCCGCTGACCGTCACGGGATCGTTCCACGACGACGAGGGATTCCTTGCCGCCGAAGAAGCGGCCGCGAGGCCCGCGGTCGAAGCGGCGCCGGATCACCTTCTTTTCAGCTTCCACGGCCTTCCCGAGCGGCATCTGCGCAAGGCCGATCCGGCCGGCTACTGCCTGTCGTCGCCCGACTGCTGCGAGCGGCGCGGTGCGGGTCCCCATCACTGCTACCGGGCGCAGTGCTTCGAAACCGCGCGGCTGCTGGCCGATCGCCTGGGGCTCGCACAGGGATCGTGGTCCGTGTCGTTCCAGTCGCGCCTGGGACGCACGCCGTGGATCGGACCGCACACCGACGCCACGGTCCGCGCGCTCGCAACGTCCGGCGTGAAACGCCTCGCCGTGGCGTGCCCGTCGTTCGTCGCCGACTGTCTGGAAACGCTGGAGGAGATCGGCCTGCGCGCGCGGGACGATTTTCTTGCACACGGTGGAAAGGAATTCACGCTGATTCCGTCCCTGAACGCGCACCCCGCGTGGGCGGATGCCGTGGCCGTGATGGCGCGGCGCGCGGCAGGCTGAGCGGCAGCGGGCGCCCGCCCCTGGCGGCCGGGACGCGCGATGCACAGATCGCCCGAGTCGCCGGCAGGCCCGGCGGAGCGGGCGGTTTCGATGACGTCGCAATGGCCGATCGGTCTGGCGCTCGCCGCGGGTGCGGCGGCCGCACTGCTCCTGGCGCCGCGAACCGTCGCGCCGTCGACGAAGGCCGCCGTCGCAGGGCCGGCTGCGCCTGCGGTTCCACGCACGGAGCCCGCCCGCGACGCCGCGTGTCCGCTCTGCCACGGCCCGACGTCCGAGCGCGAGGCGCAGAACCGCGACTCGCGGTAGCGGGACGATCTCACGCCGCTGCGGCACGCACGACGGCTGCGGGCCGGGGTTCGACGGCAAGCAGAACGGCCGCGATCCAGAGCAGATCCGCCAGCACCAGGTGTACGAGCTGCATCCACACCGGGGCGAGCAGAAGCAGGTTCAGCAGCCCCGCGCCGAGCTGAAGAAGCAGCAGCGTGCCGAGGACCGCCGAGAAAGCCCGCAGACGCGTGGTGCAGGCCGTCCACGCCGCCGTCGCCGCTGTCCCGACCAGCGCGGCGGTCGCCAGCGCGAGGGCCGGGTGCACCGCACGCACGCGGACGAACAGATGCGCCGCGGGATCCAGATCGCTGCGCAGACCCTCGGCGAGGGTCGCCGACGGGAAGAGCGTGTCGCCCAGCGCCGCGACCGCGCCCGTCATTCCCAGCAGGAGCAGTGCGGCGAGCACGGACAGGTTGAGTGCGCTGGGAGTGCGTCGCCGCGTGCCGTCGTCGACCGCCGCGCGCGCACACAGCGCGAGCGCCGCGAGCAGAAGGTGTGTGTTCACGAGATGAATCGGCACCACGACGCCGCGCGCCAGAGACCGATCGTGCGCGACCCATCCGGCCAGCACGAGCAGCGCACCCACCAGCGCCTCGGTCACGAGGAACACGCCCGAGAACACCGCAGCGCGCCGAATCGCGTGCCCCTTCGGGTAGAGCCGGAACGCGCCCGCGATCAGCACTCCGACGAGCACCAGCGCGATGCCGCTCGTGGCCCGGTGCGTATACTCAATGGCCGTCTCGACCGTCGGGCTCCGCGGGACGATTTCGCCCCGGCAGTCGGGCCAGTGGCTGCCGCAGCCGGCGCCCGAGCCGGTCGCGCGCACGTACCCGCCCCAGGCCACCACCGCCAGGTGGTAGAGCACCGTGCCGACCGCGAAACGCGGAAACCACCGCATGACCGCTCCCGGCGCGGGCGCGCCGTCCGCGCGGTGTAACGGGTGCGGACCGGGCGAGCAAGCGCGGCGCAAAGCGCGGTATCGTCGCGACGTGCGACGCCTCGTCTTCGCCGTTCTCGCCGCCGTGCCCGTGGTCCTCGCGGTGTGGGTCGCGCGCACGGGTCGTGCGCCGCGCGCCGAGCCCGAGGTCCCCGTCGCTTCGGCGCAGCCCGAGGACCTTCTGCGCTCGCCGCCCGCCGGAGCGCGCGCGAAGGGGACCGTGCAGCTCTTCGGCCCGGACGAGCTGGCCGACTACATCGACGGAGGCGCTCCGCCGTACGTCGACGCGGGATTCGTGCGCCTGGCCGCCGCAGAGCTGTCGACCTCCGCGGGACACGGATTCGCCTGCGATCTCTACGACATGGGCACGCCCGCGAATGCGGAGTCGATGGCGCGCCGGGAGCGGTCCGCGTCGCTCGCGTCGCCGGCGGGATGGCCCGAGGCGGCCGCGGGCGAGGGCGCGCTGTTCTTCCCCGAGCGACGCTGGTACGTGAAGCTGACGGCGCTGGACCCGGAAGCGGGTGCGTTCCTGGAGACGTTCGGTCGGGCGCTGCGCGGGCGTCTGCCGTAGGAGACACGATGGGCTCGGAGAACGGAATCGGGCGGCGCGCGCTGCTGCGCATGGCAGGCACCGGAGCGGCCGCCGCGGCAACGGCGGGGCTCGCGGTCGCACTGTCGCGGCGCAAGGTGGACGCGGCCCCGGCGCCCGTGCGGATGCGCGATCACCGCGTCGAGCGTCCCTCGGGATCGGTTCAGCTTGCGGTCTCGCGAGGGCCCGACGCCGCTGCGAACGTGCAGCGCGCCATCGCGGCCCTGGGCGGCATGGGCGCGTTCGTGCGCAAGGGCGAGAAGGTCGTGGTGAAGCCGAACATCGGCTGGAACCGCACGCCCGCGCAAGCCGCGGACACCAACCCGGACGTGGTCGCGTGGCTCGTGCGCGAGGCGATGGCCGCCGGCGCCTCCGAGGTCGTCGTCTGCGACGTGCCTGTGAACGACGCCGACAGCTGCTACGAGCGCTCGGGCATCGGGCCGGCCGCGCGAGCCGCCGGTGCAAAGACCATCACACCGGCCGACGGCGGCTTCCGCGACGTCGAAGTCGGCGGAAAGGTCGTGCGCGTCGCATCGGTGCTCGCGCCGCTGCTCGCCGCGGACCGCATCGTCAACGTGCCGATTCTCAAGCACCACGGCCTGACCGGCGCGACCATGGCGCTGAAGAACTGGTACGGCATCCTCGGAGGGAACCGGGCGCGCATGCACCAGGAAATCCACCCGGCGCTCGTCGATCTCGCGCTCATGATGAAGCCCACGCTCACGGTGCTCGACGCGACGCGCATGCTCGCGGCGAACGGCCCCTCGGGGGGGAATCTCGGCGATGTGAAGAAGCTCGACACCATCGTCGCCGGCACCGACGAGATCGCCATCGACTCGTACGGCGCGGGTCTCATGAATCTGAACGCGTCGGACCTCGGGTTCATCGTGCAGGGCGAGAAGGCGGGCCTGGGCCGCGCGGACTGGAAGAGCCTCAAGGTCGTCGAAACCAACGGGTGAGAGGGAAGGATGAAGAGTGAAGAGTGAAGGATGAAGGATGAAGGATGAAGGATGAAGTGTTCCGCGGGCTCCGGCGCGCGTGGCAGGTGTTCTTTCTGCTGCTGTTCCTCTTCCTGCTTCTTGCGACGACGTCTCGTCTCATCCGGGGCTATCCTGTCGAGTGGTTTCTCGCGATCGATCCGCTCGCCGCGGTTTCAACGGCGCTCTCGACGCACGCGCTGCACGGACACCTCTGGTGGGCCGCGCCGCTCGTCGTGCTGACGCTCGTGTTCGGCCGCTTCTTCTGCGGGTGGATGTGCCCCATGGGCACGATGCACCACGTGCTCGGATTCCTGCTGCGCTCGAAGCGCGTTCGCGAGCGCCTCGAGCGCAACCGGACGCGCCGATCGCGCGCCGTGAAGTACGCGGTACTCGCGGCGATGCTCGGCGCGGCGTTCGCGGGCAGCGTGCAGGCCGGCCTGCTGGACCCCATCGCGACGACCTGGCGCGCGCTGAGCGTCTCCGTCTTCCCCGCGCTGTCGAACGCGACGGGCGGCTACTACCAGGGCGAGCGGCGCTTCACGTGGAGCCTCGTCGCGGCGGGCGTGTTCTACGCGGCCATCGCGCTGAACCTCGTGTATCCGCGCTTCTACTGCCGCGTCCTGTGTCCGCTGGGCGCGCTGCTGGGCGTGCTGTCGAAGCTGTCGCTGTTCCGGATCGTCCGGCGCGCGGAGGCGTGCAAGGACTGCGACGTGTGCGCGGCGGACTGCGCCGGCGCAGCCGATCCCGCCGGCACGCCGCTCGCGACCGAGTGCATGCTTTGCCTCAACTGCACCAGCGCGTGTCCGCGGGGAGCCATCGCGTACCGCTTCCTGCCATCGGGCGAGGGAACTTCACAGACAACCGACCTGTCGCGGCGCCGGTGGATCGCGGCGGCCGCCGCGGGTGTCGCGCTGGTGCCGCTGACGCGCGCCTCCGCCGAGGCCGAGCCGCGTCCCGATCCGCGGCGCATCCGGCCGCCCGGCGCGCGCGACGAACCCGCGTTCCTCGCGCTCTGCCTCAAGTGCGGGGCGTGCATGAAGGCGTGCCCCACGGGAGGGCTGCAGCCAGCCGCGACGGAGGCGGGCCTGGAAGGGCTGTGGACGCCGGTGCTGGTGCCGCGCATCGGCTACTGCGAGCAGGCCTGCGTGCTGTGCGGACGGGTGTGTCCCACGGGCGCCATCCGCGAGCTCGCGCCGGCGGAGAAAGTCGGGCGGCCGCCGGACGTGGAACCCGTGCGCATCGGGCTCGCGGCGATCGATCGCGGCCGCTGCCTGCCGTGGGCCTCGGACACCGAGTGCGTCGTGTGCGAGGAGGTCTGCCCGACCGCGCCCAAGGCGGTCTACTTCAAGCTGGAGACGACGACCCTGCGCGACGGATCGACGCGCGTGCTCAGGCGGCCGTTCGTGGACCCGAAGCTCTGCACCGGCTGCGGCGTGTGCGAGACGCGCTGCCCGGTGTTCGACCGCGCGGCTGTGCGGGTCACGTCCACCGGCGAATCGCGCAGCACTGTCAACCGGGTCATTCTCGGCGGGAGAATCTGAGTCCGTCCCGGCCCAGACTGACCGGCCGCGGGACGCGGCCGTGCTATCCCTTGCGCAGATCCCTCGCCGGCCCCGGCACGGACTTCCCTTCGGCGCGCAGCCGCTCGTCGCGCTCGCGACGCTCCTTCGGGTTCTCGTCGTACCAGGCCTGCAGCGACTCCGGCGTGATCTCGGCGACGACCTCCTCCGCGCCGACAATCGCCTGGCAGCCGAGCCGTGAAACCGGTTTCACGTCGAACGCCTTGTCCAGGATGTCCTGCTCGCGGTCGTCCGGCTCGCCGAGGCTGCGCAACCCCTGTCGCACCCACACGTGGCACGTCGAGCACGCGCACACGCCTCCGCACGCATGGCCCTCGCGCGCGCCGCACTGCTCGGAGGCCTCCAGCAGCGTCGTGCCCGGCGTCACTTCCGCCGACACCTCGCGGCCTTCGGACACGAACGTCACCTTGGGCACGACGTCCTCCTACGCGCGCGGCGCGATCTCGTCCACGCTGTGCCCGCCCAGCGCGCGCTGGATGCCGCGGTCCATGATGCGCCGCGCGAACTCCGCCGTCGCGAGGTCCAGCTCCTGGATGCGCTCGCCCATGAGCCGGTGGTCGGTGCCCTGCGCCGCCTCGAACAGTTTGCGCATGGCGCGCTCGACGATGCTCCGCTCGTCGGCATTCAATAGATCGCCGTTGTCCTCGATCTGACGCTCGGCGGCGTTGAGGATGCGCTGGGCCTCCACGCGCGCCTCAAGCACGAAGCGGCGCACGAGGTCCTCCTCGCCGTGCTCCAGCGACTCCATGAGCATGCGCTCGACCTCCTCGTCGGTGAGCCCGTGCGAGGGCTTCACCTGGATGGTCTGCGCGACGCCGGTCAGCTCCTCGCGCGCGCTCACGACGAGCAGCCCGTCGGCGTCCACCTGGAACGTGATGCGGATGCGCGGCAGCCCGGCCGGCAGCGGCGGAATGCCCTTCAGCACGAAGCGCGCGAGCGACCGGCAGTCGGAGGCCAGCTCGCGCTCGCCCTGCACCACGTGAACGTCCAGCCCGCCCTGGCCGTCCACATACGTCGTGAACACCTGCTGCATCGCGGCCGGGATCGTGCTGTTTCTCGGGATGATCTTCTCGACCAGCCCGCCCATCGTCTCCAGGCCAAGTGAAAGCGGAATCACGTCCAGCAGCAGGATGTCGTCGTGCGCTTTCTCCTCGCCCGCGAGCTGGTTGGCTTGGATGGCGGCGCCCAGCGCGACGACCTCGTCCGGGTCGAGGTCGCTCAGCGGCGCCATGCGGAACAGCTCGCCGACGAAGCGGCGCACCAGCGGCGTGCGCGTGGAGCCACCGACCAGAATCACCCCGTCGAGTTTCCCCTCGACGCCCGCGTCGCACAGCGCGCGATGGCATGCGGGCGCGGTGCGCTCGAGAATCGGGCGGATGACCTCCTCCAGCTCGGAGCGCCGGAGCGTGCAGGTCCACGGGCGCCCATCGGGACCGTTGGCGGCGACCTCGGTCTGCTCGTCGGTCGTGAGCCGCTCCTTCGCGTCGCGCGCCGCGTCGATCATGCGGCGCACGAGCCCCGGGTCGCCGGTGCCGGCGCCCATGCGCACGAGCAGCTTCGAGGCGAGCGCGCGGTCGAAATCGTCGCCGCCGAGAGCCGAATCGCCTCCGGTCGCCTTCACCTCGAACACGCCCTCGACGAGCCGCAGAATCGAGATGTCGAACGTGCCGCCCCCGAGGTCGTACACGGCGAACGTGCCCTCGCGGTTCCTGTCGAGCCCGTACGCGAGCGCGGCCGCGGTCGGCTCGTTGAGCAGGCGCAGCACTTCGAGTCCCGCGAGCCTCCCGGCGTCCTTGGTGGCCTGTCGCTGGGCGTCGTCGAAGTAGGCCGGCACCGTGACGACCGCGCGGTCGATCGGCCCCAGCTCTTTTTCGGCCTCTTCCTTCAGCCGGCGCAGCACGTCCGCGCTGACCTCCACGGGCGTGACGACCCGCCCGCCCGTGTCGAAGCGGATGACGGGCCCCTTGTCGGACGCATAGCGGTAGGGCGAGAGCCGGCGCGTCTCGGGGTCGTCGGCGCTCTTGCCCACGAAGCGCTTGGCCGACAGGATGACGCTCTGCGGGTGCGCTGCTGCAAGGCGTCGCGCGGCGCGCCCGGCGACGATGCGGCCGTCCACGTAGGCGACGGCGCTCGGGAGCAGCGTCGAACCCTCGTCCACGACGAGGCAGCGCGGCCGGGTGCCGCGGCCTTCCACGCGCGCGACCAGGCTGTTGGTCGTGCCCAGGTCGATGCCGACCGCCTTGCCCATCGGTGCCGCGGGATCCACGATGTCCAGAAGCATTTATGCGTCCTCGTGCCCGCCCACCTCGTCCAGAAACCGGGCGAAATACCTCGTTTTCGCGAGCGCTTCGACGGCGGGCGCGAGCGCCTCCTGCCCGCCGCCGCCTTCCCACGACCCGAAAGCCCTGTCGATCTCCTCGATCGTCGCGTCGCGCCGCTCCCGGACCTTCGCCGCGAGTGCCTGCACGGCGTCTTCCCCCTGCATGCGCGCGTCGGCGAGCGCCTCGCGATCCTCCATCGCCTGCTCCAGAAATCCGGGCGGCAGCTTCACCGCGACCGGTTTCGCGTCGGATGCGACCTCGAAGCCTTCGAGTTTCAGCAGGGCCTCCGCGCGCCGCATGCGGTCGCGCAGCGCGCGGAACGCCTCGTTCAGCCGCGTCGCCTGCTCCAGCGAGAAGCGCCGTTCCTTCGGCGTGGCGCGCGAGAACTTGTCCGGGTGCACCTTGCGCGAGATCTCGCGCCAGCGGGTCTCCAGCAGCGCTTCGTCCTGGTGCAGCCGCCGGGGCACGCCGAGCACGGCGAACGGATCCTGCGCTCCCGCGGGCTGGATCTTTCCACACGACCCGCAGAAAGGCCCGTTTCCGGGCGGATTCGCGCACGACCAGCAGGCGGCCATCGGACGCTCCGGCGCCGCCCGTTCAGACGGTGAAGGATTCCCCGCACCCGCACGCGCTCTTCTGGTGCGGGTTGACGAACTCGAAGCCCGTCTTCATGAGCGTGCGCTTGAAGTCGAGCTTCGTGCCGCCCAGGAACTTCATGCTCTTGGGGTCGCAGTAGACCTTCACGCCGTCTGCCTCAATCACGATGTCGTCCTCGCGCGGGTCGTCCTCGAAGGCGATGAGGTAGCTCAGCCCGGAGCAGCCGCCGGCCCTCACGCCCACGCGCAGACCGGTCTTCGGGCCGTTCGATGCACGCTTCGCCATCTGCTCGCGGATGGCCTGCGCGGCAGCCGGCGCCACCTCGATGGTGCGCAGCTCCGGCGGCGTCGCGGACTCGATCTTCTTGGGCAGATCGAGGCTGATTCGGAACGGGGAAGGCGCAGTCCGCTCCTCGGACGCGGGGCGTCCGTCCGGCGCGAGCCCGAGCAGTCCGAGCGACAGTCCCGTGCCCATGGCGTCCTCCTAGGCTTTTCCGCTCATCCTGAGCGCAGTCGAGGGACCGGCCGCCGTCGAGGGGACTCCCAGCGGGGTCAGGCGAGCAGGAGCCGCCGGGGCCTCGGGCGCGTTTGCGGGAGCGGTGCCCTTTGCTTCGCGCGCGGCGCGCTTCCTGCGGTAGTCCTCGATGGCGGCCTTGATGGCGTCCTCGGCCAGGACGGAGCAGTGGATCTTCACCGGCGGCAGCGCCAGCTCCGCGGCGATCTGCGTGTTGCGGATCTTCATCGCGTCGTCGATGCTTCGTCCCTTGACCCACTCGGTCACCAGCGAGCTGGACGCGATGGCGGACCCGCAGCCAAAAGTCTTGAACCGCGCGTCCTCGATGATGCCGCCGTCGCTGATGCGCAGTTGCAGGCGCATCACGTCCCCGCAGGCCGGCGCGCCCACGAGTCCGGTGCCCACGGACTCGTCGTTCTTGTCCATGGTGCCGACGTTGCGCGGGTTCTCGTAGTGGTCCAGGACCTTGTCGCTGTAGGCCATGCGTGCCTCCGTGGTCCGCCTTCGCTCACCCTGAGCGGTCAGTGTGCCGCCCAGGCGATGCTCTTCAGGTCGACGCCCTCGCGGGCCATCTCGTAGAGCGGGCTCATCTCGCGCAGCTTCGCCACCTTGCCCGCGACGAGGTCGACGACGTAGTCGACCTCCTCCTCGGTGTTGAAACGTCCCAGTCCGAAGCGGATCGACGTGTGCGCCAGCTCCTCGTCCACTCCGAGCGCGCGCAGCACGTAGCTGGGCTCCAGGCTCGCCGAAGTACACGCGCTGCCGGAGCTGACCGCCACGTCCTTCAGGGCCATGAGCAGCGCCTCGCCCTCGACGTAGGCGAACGAAACGTTCAGGTTGTTGGGCAGCCGGTGCTCCCACGAACCGTTCAGGAAGATCATGTCCACGCGGCGCTGCAGCCCATCCCACAGCCGATCGCGCAGGGTGCGCAACCGGGCGCTCTCGGCGCCCATCGCTGCCTTCGCGATCTCGAACGCCGCTCCCATGCCGACGATGGCCGGCACGTTCAGAGTCCCGGACCGCATCCCGCGCTCGTGCCCGCCGCCGTCGATGAGCGGCGCCAGGCGCACCCGCGGCCGCCGCCGCACGTACAGCGCGCCGACGCCCTTGGGGCCGTACACCTTGTGGCCGGAAAGCGAGACGAGGTCGCAGTTCCACTCCTCGACGTTCACCGGCACCTTTCCGGTGGCCTGCACGGCGTCGCAGTGGAACAGCACGCCCCGGGCGCGGCACACGGCGCCGATTTCCTTCACCGGGTGCAGCACCCCCACCTCGTTGTTGGCGGCCATCACGCTCACGAGGATGGTCTTGTCCGTGATGGCCTCGGCCACCTGCGCCGGGTCCAGCCGCCCGTCCTTCCCGACCGGCAGGAACGTGACCCGAAATCCCAGTCGTTCCAGACGTTTGCAACTGTCGAGCGTCGCCTTGTGCTCGGTTTTGCAGGTGATGACGTGGTCGCCTTTCTCCCGGTAGAACTCGGCCACGCCCTTGATCGCGAGGTTGGTGGACTCGGTGGCGCCGCTGGTCCAGACGATCTCCTTGCCCGAGGCGCCGATGAGCGACGCCACCTGCTCGCGTGCCTGCTCGACGGCAGCCTCGGCCTTCCAGCCGAATACATGGCTGCGGCTCGCGGCGTTGCCGAAGTCCTCGCGCAGGTAGGGCATCATGCGCTCGAGCACCCGCGGGTCCAGCGGCGTCGTGGCGTGGTTGTCCATGTAGATCGGCACTTTCACCATGCGCCCGCCTCGGCTCCCTCGTCCGCCTGTCTGCCGCACTGCGTCATCATCCGAACCCGAAAAATCGACCACGTTGGTCGACAATCCTTTCTAGGCGGAAGTCCATGGCCTGTCAAGGCTCGGGGTGCTTGACGGTCTTCGGGGGCCAGAGCATCGACGCTCGCCTGATCGCCGCCGACGGACGGGCAGCCGCCCCGTGCGGAGCTGCAAACCTTCGATCCGGACCCGGCATGCCGGCGACGCACTGCGTCAAGACACGCGGGACGTCCGCCTCCGCCGCACGGCCGCAAGCACGCCCGGCAGCATCCACGCGCCGGGCCCCGCCCCGGAACACCCGCACCCGGCGCCCTCGTACGGGGCCGTCGACCAGGAGGGTCCTCCCGCGTCCGGACGGGCCGGCTCCGGCTCGCCCGCGTCCGGGACCGGCTCCCCCGCGTCGGGTTCCGGACACTCGCCGCAGTCGTCCGGGCACTTGGAGCAGCGCTCGTCCGCGTCGCAGGTGCCGTCGCCGCACCGCTCGCAGGACCCGCAGTCGGCCTCGCACGTGGCGCACGTCTCCGCCGCGTTGCAGGTCCGGTCGCCGCAGACCGGGCACGCCCCGCAGTCGGCCGCGCACGAGCCGCACGTCTCTGCCGCTGCGCACGTCCCGTCGCCGCAGCGCGCGCACGCCCCGCAGTCGGCCGTACACGCGTCGCAGCTCTCGCCGGGGTCGCACGTGCCGTCGCCGCAGCGCGGGCACGCCCCGCAGTCTCCCGCACACGAGCCGCACGTCTCGCCCTCGTCGCACGTGCCGTCGCCGCAGCGCGCGCACGCCCCGCAGTCGGCCTCGCACGAGGTGCAGGTTTCGGGCGCGTCGCAGCTCCCGTCGCCGCAGCACGGCCCGCAGTCCGCCGCGCAGGAAGCGCACGTCTCCTGCCCGTTGCACGGGCCGTCGCCGCAGCGCGGGCAGGCTCCGCAATCGGCCGGACACGCCGCGCAGCCCTCCGAGTCCTCGCAGGTGCCGTTGCCGCAGCACGACCCGCAGTCGCCCGTGCACGAGGCGCACGTCTCGTCGCCGTTGCAGACGCCGTCGCCGCACCGCACGCACGCGCCGCAGTCCGCGGTGCAGGTGGAGCACGTCTCGCCCGCCGCGCACGTGCCGTCGCCGCACGCCGGCGCAGCGGGCACGAGCCGCACGGCGTCCGCCGCGATGTGCTGGCCCGAGGGAACCGACGCTCCCGGGGCGTTGTCCACGACGCGCACGAACTGGCGGCCGCCCGCGGCGAAATGGAAGGTGCCGAGCGCCGTCCATCCGCTCGCGTGCGACTGATCCGACACGACCGGGTGTACGGCGCCGTCGGCGACGACCTCGTAGCGGGTGCGGGAGAACTTCGCGAAGGCGCGCTCCGCGAAGTACTCGACGCGGTAGTCGCCGGCCTGCTCCAGCTCCAGCCGCCACCACGCCCAGTTGCTCGGCAGCGCGTTGCCGGTCGCGTTGGTCCACACGAGCGAGCCGCCGTAGCCCGTGGTCTCGCGGCGCCAGTACTGGGCCGGCCCGAACGACCGGAAACACGCGGTGGTATTGTCCACGATCCCGCCCGCGGCCGGGATGCGCTGGCAGGGCGCGGAGGCCGCGCAGTGGCCGGGACGCGCCGGGCTGCTGGAGGCTCCCGCGAACACGCCCCAGTGATTCGTGACGGCCCGCAGGCCCGAGCCGTTGTTGTTGCCGTCGTAGTTGTTGCGATAACCCTGACCCGCCCGCCAAAACTGCGACGAGCCGCCGCCGTCCAGGTTGAAGGCCTGCCAGGCACCCAGTTTCTTCATGGTTTCGGCCAGTTCCGTGCCGTACATGCCCGCGGACGACGAGGTGCGCCCGTCCACGACCGCGAGGATGAACGTGCGCCGGTCCTGCGTGATCCCCATGGCGGTGCGCGGATGGCGCGCGCGCATGTCGCTGCGATCCGGGAAGCACGACGACGCGGTCGGCGAGGAACACGTCGCCTGCACGCCCTCGGTGACGAGCTCGGGAAAGCCGCTCACGAGCGCCAGGGTGCCGGGCGGCACGGTTTTCACGACGCGCGCCGGCTCCCACCCGCCGAGGGTGCGGCCGCCGGCATGGAGCTTCACGCGCTCGGTGTGGCTGAACTCGACCTGGTCGTGCAGAAACGCGATCCACCCGTGGCGCAGGTAGAACCACTCACGGGCGTAGCGGGCGTCGGTGCCGGTGTTCGCGGAGGGCCATGCGATGCCGCCGCCGACCGCGTTGCCGTAGACGTGCAGCGGCGGGCTCGCGAAGAAGTCGCCGTTCGTGGCGAGCTGTGCGCCAACGTCCTGGGCCCAGGCTCCCGTGGCCCGCGTGGACGTGGGCGCCTTGGTGGCGTCGACGTGGACGCGGCTGGCGCACAAGTCGATCGAGGACACCCAGAGATCGGCCGCCGGGCTCGACGTGCGGTAGCGGCGCACGGTGACGCCGGTCCAGGGATGGGTTTCGGAGCGCTGGGTCAGGGTGACAGCGCGGGCGTCCGGGCAGAGGAGCGCGACAAGGCCGCACAGCGCGGCGAGTCGGCGGCGGGACGGGCGGCCCATGGAACCTCGGCGGTCGGGAGCGCCCCCGCGGCTCCGTGCGGATGATACCGGGCCGGCCCGGAGAGCGCGCGGGGGGTGCGGTCTTCCAGACAGGGCCCTGCGAGAGCACCCCATCGGAGTGCGGCCGTCCCGGCAGCACAACGGGTGTGCAGCCGTCTCGGCTGCAGGGCGACGGATGATGGTGGAACGCCCACGCGGCCGGGACGGCCACGGACCGATTGTGCCGCCGGGACGGCCGCACTCCGGCCGGGGTGCTCCGACCGCCGATTGGAGGGAAACCTCCGGCCCTTTTCTCCGAATCCGCGTCCGCGCGCGGGCCCTCTTCCGCGGGAGGGACGCCGGGCGGGATAATCGCCTCCGATGCCCCCCGCCGTGCGCTCCCTGCCCGTGCCCGAGCCCGAGCCCGTGCCCGTGCCCGAGTCCGTGCCCGAGTCCGCAGTGCGGATGCGTCTGACCGCGCTGCGCACGCACGCCGCTTCCATCGCCGGGGCCGCCGCCTTCCGCGCCGCCTGCTACGCGGCCATGACGGCGCTCGCCCTCTGGAACGAGAGGCGCCCCGCGCCCGTCCTGCCGGACCTCGTCGTGTCGAACGTGCCGTACGTGGCCTGGGTGGACCGGGTGAACTACGTCGCCTGGCTCTGCCTCTACACGCCGGTCGCGCTCTGGTTCCTGTGGGCCGAGCCGCGCCGGTGGACGCGCTACATGGTGACCGGAGGGCTCGTGTCTCTGGCGCGCGGCGTGTGCATCGCGGCCACGGGGCTCGGAGCGCCGGATCCGGCGCACGCCGGGCCGGGCATCGGCGACCGCGGATTCCTGCAGGCGTACGCGGAGCTGCTCTCGCCGGTCGGCGTGTTCGCGGACGGGTCGGCCCGCGCGTACCTGACGCAGGACCTCTTCTTTTCGGGGCACAGCGCCACGACGTTCCTGCTGGTGCTCTACCTGTGGCGCCGCCCCGGCGCCCGCGCGGCCGCCCTCGCGGCGCACGTCGCGATGGTCGCCGCCGTGATGCTCGCCCACCTGCACTACAGCATCGACGTGCTCGGCGCGTGGGCGTTCACGTTCGCCATCTACGCGGCGCGCGAGTGGCGCCCGCGGGACTGAATGATCGTTCAGCTCGCGCCCCTCGTGTCCGCTCCGCGCGCGACAGAGCAGCGCGCACCGCTCCCCTCGGGGTGAGCGGTCCCCCGGCGGCCGCCGTCGTTCAGCTCGCGACGACCTTGCCGGCGGTGGGCGCCAGGATGGTGCCGGTGAAGCAGTCGCCGGCCGCCGACGCGAGGAACACGTACGACTGGGCGATCTGGTCCGGCGATGCGGTGCCCAGCGGATACTGCTCGCTGCCCGCGAGCAGTTTCGGCGTCTGGTCGCGCAGCATCGGGGTGTCGACGGGTCCCGGGGACACGCAGTTGACCAGGATGCGCCGGTCGACGAGGTATTTCGCGAGCGACTTGGTCATGGCGTGGATGGCGCCCTTGGAACTGGAGTAGGCCGGATCGTCGGCGCTGCCCTCGAAGCCCTGGATGGAGCCCGTGTTGACGACGCGGCTGCCCTTGCGCAGCGCGCCGCGGCGCAGGCCTTCGCGGATCATCAGGAAGGATCCGGTGAGATTCGTGCGCAGGATCCGCTCCCAGTCGTCGAGGGCGAAGTCCTCCCAGGCGCCGCGCTGCTCGACGCCGGCGACGTTGACGAGCACGTCGATGCCGCCCAGGGCGCCCAGGGCCTCCTGCCAGACGCGCACGACGTCGGGCTCCGAGCCCACGTCGGCGCGGATGGCGCGGCAGCGGCGGCCGATTTCCTCGACCTCGCCGGCGGTGGCGGCGGCCGAGCGGTCGTCGGAGTTGTAGACGAACGCGACGTCGGCGCCCTGGCGCGCGAACGCCAGCACGACGGCGCGTCCGATGCCGCTGTCGCCCCCCGTGACGAGGGCCTTTCGCCCGCTCAGGCGGCCTTCCATGGGATCTCCTCCGATGCGGTAGCCATGGCCACGGGACGCCGTCGCGCGCAACTGCCGCGCCGAGATTCGCCGCGGCGCCCAGATAACCGCCAAGACGCCAAGGTCGCCAAGACCGCCAAGTCTTTTGGGCGCTGGTCTTCCGTCCTTGGCGCCTTGGCGTGCCCTGCCGCCGACGCCGTCGATGCCGGGGTCAGAATCGCCCTCAATTCGGCTCGATCCGCACGCCCCCGCCGGGCGTGTCCGAGGGCTCTGGTACAGTGCGCCCCGAATCGGTCGAACCGACCGGCGCGGCAGGTGACGGGTCATGCGGTGGGTGCGCAGGAGCACGGACGAGCAGCGGGCGGCGGCCATCGCGGCCGAGACGGGCGTACACCCGGTGGCGGCGCGCATCCTCGTGTCGCGGGGCGTGCGCACCGCGGTCGAGGTCGACCGGTTCCTGCGCAACCCCCTGACCGAGCTGCCGGATCCGTTCGGCATGAAGGGCATGCACGCCGCGGTCGACCGCATCTGCCGCGCCGTCGCCGGCCGGGAGAAGATCGTCGTCTACGGCGACTACGACGTGGACGGCGTCACGTCCACGGTGTCGCTGGAGCGCTTCCTGCGCGAGGTCGGCGCCGAGGTCGCCCACTACGTGCCGCACCGGCTCGCCGAGGGCTACGGCATGAACCCGCAGGCGGTCGATCGGCTCGCGCAGGAGGGGGCGCGGCTCATCGTGACGGTGGACTGCGGCGTCACCGCGGTGGAGGAGGTGGATCGCGCCGCGCGTGCGGGCGTCGACGTCGTGGTCGTGGACCACCACAAGGCGCCGCCGGAGCTGCCGCGGGCCGTCGCGATGCTCAACCCGCACCAGCCCGGGTGCGACTTCCCGGGACGGGAGCTCTCGGCCGCCGGCGTCGTCTTCTTCCTGCTCATGGCTCTGAGGAAAAAGCTGAGGGAATCCGGGGGGTTCGCGGGCCGCCCCGAGCCGAACCTCAAGGGCTGGCTGGACCTCGTGGCGCTGGGAACCATCGCGGACGTGGTGCCGCTGACGGGGGTCAACCGCATCCTGGTGTCGCACGGGCTGCGCGAGCTGGAGCTGGCGCGCCGGCCGGGGGTCGCGGCCCTCAAGCACGTGGCGGGCATCGAGCCGGGGCCGGTGGCGGCGGGGCAGGTGGGGTTCAAGCTGGGGCCGCGCATCAACGCGGCGGGGCGCCTGGACGACGCGGCGGCGGCCGTGGAGCTGCTGCTCACCGACGACGGGCGCCGTGCGGAGGACCTGGCGCGGATGCTCGACACGGCCAACCAGGAGCGACAGGCGCTGGAGCGCACCATCACGGCGCAGGCCGCGCAGATGGCGGCCTCGCGCGCGGACAAGGTGCGCGGCCTCGTGGTGGCGCGCGAAGGGTGGCATCCGGGCGTCGTGGGGATCGTGGCCTCGCGGCTCGTCGAGCGCTTCCACCGGCCGGCCGTGGTCGTCGGCGTGGACGGCCAGGCGGCGCGCGGAAGCTGCCGATCCGTCGAGAAATTCGACATGTACGCGGGTCTGACGCGCTGCGCGCAGCATCTGGTGCGTTTCGGGGGCCATCACCACGCCGCGGGCGTACACCTCGATCCGGCGCGGATCGCGGATTTCACGCGCGCGTTCGAGGAAGAGGCGGCGCGTCAGCTCGCACCGGAGGACCTGGAGCCGGTGCTGCGCGTGGACGCGGACATCGACGCGCGCGAGGCGACGCTGGGGCTTGCGACCGAGCTGGCGAGGCTGGGACCGTTCGGCGCGGGCAACCCCGAGCCGGTGCTGTGTGCGCGCGCGGCGGGGCTGGAGGGCCGCGTGCTGCCGGCGAAGAACGGCGGGCCGGACCACCTGAAGTTCCTCCTGGGCCAGACGGACTGCATCGCGTTCGGGCAGGCGGAGCGCCGGGAGCTGTTCCGCGGCCCGGTGCGGCTGGCGATGCAGCTCGGCGTGGACGTCTGGAACGGCCGGGCGCGCGTGCAGGCGCGCGTCAAGGACATCGCGGGGGCGCAGGCGTGAGAATCCAGGGCGCGACACGGGCGCGACTCGCCCATGCCCGGCCGGTCGCGACCGTCCCAGTCGCCCTGTGCGCAGAAAGATTGCGGCAGTGATCAGCCTTGGACGCGGGTCCGTTTCGCCCAGCGCCGCGGTGCCCCACGGGGCTACAGGGCACCGCTGGAGGATGCCGGCCGACCCCGCGCACCAGGATGCGTCCGGCTCATGCAGCAGGCCGGCGTACTTGCGGCAGCCAGGTGCCAAAATATGCCAACGCACTGTTCAGCGACCGTACATGGACCTAGCAGGCCATGTCCGCGGAAGCGGCTGTTCATCGAATGCACAGCGCGGGGCGACTTCCCGTGTGGAACCCCGGTTGCTACCCATGCGTTTTGGAGGCGCAGCCGTTGACGGCTGTCAGCCGCATGCTAGGCTCCGCGTCCCGGATCGCGGTAGGATGTTCCCGCGGAGCGCCTCTGACCGGCACCGGAGGTGGACCATGCGCAAGACTCTTCGGCTGACGGCCTTCAGCGAGATGGGGCCTGCGGAGCGCGATCGAGCGCTGACAGATCTCATGGAGGCGACGCGTACGGTGCCCAACGGCGAGATCGTCGAGCTCGATGCTCGGATCCACGGCTACGAGATCCGGCACGGGATCAAGTCCGCCGCCCTGCTCAGCGGTCTGGCGGCGGGCTCGATCGCGGAGACGCACGAGATCTGCGTCTGGCTGGCCGACCTCAAGCTGCGAGACCGCCTTGGCAGACTCGCGTCACGGGCCTAATCGCCTTCGCAGCTACATGGACATCCACGAGACCGCGATGGCGCGGTTCGTGCGCGACGGCATCGTCTCCGACCATGCGCTGACGCTCGACGCCTTTCCTGGCGGCATCCGCATGCAGGGCGACATCGCCTGCCGAGGCGGCATCGTCATCTCCGTGGACAAGATCCTCGACACGGTTGGCGAGGACTCGGAGCAGATGGTTCAGACAGCGACATACAGCTACAACGCATCGATCCGCGGCTACAACGCCTTCCTGCGTAACGACAACGCGCACCTGCACCCCGGCCACATCGACCCGCACCATCGGCACGAGTACGACTGGGAGCGCGGCGACGAGATGCCCGGAAGCCCGCTCTGGGTGGGCGCAGACCGCTGGCCGACGCTCGGTCAGTTCATCGAGGAGGTCGACCGCTGGTACTGGGAGCACCGCGACGTACTTCCTGACCCGGACGCTGAGGCCCGGCTCGGTTTGAGCCACCACCGTGGCCGGACCTCCTCCACGCCATCGCGCTTCCGCCGGCAGGGCAATGGATCCGGCGAAACTTGACCACCACCAAAATGCGCAGGGACTCCGTGGCCCGCGCGGGCGAGCGGACAGCCGCTCGCCAGATCGCTGGCTGGCTCGCCTGTCTGGGCTGGGGGCGGGGGTGAGCGTCGCGACGGTCGTGCAGACCGGATCCGGCGCGAGCGCAGCCATGAGAAGAATACGGGGCGCGCCATGACCGCCGACTGGCCCGTCATCGACCTGTTTTCCGGCTGCGGCGGCATGAGCTGCGGCTTCGCGCGCCGGCCTCCGTTCCGCCTCATCGCGGCCGTCGACCGCGAGGTGGGCAAGCCCGGCTGCGGCTCGGGGACGCTCGACTGCAACGGCACGTACGAAGCGAACATCGGCACGAGGCCGTTCGACCGCGATCTGTTCGAGCTGACGCCCGAGGCGCTGCTCGACGACATCGCGGCGGCGACCGGCCGCCGCCTCGGGCCCGGCGAGCTGGCGGTGCTGGCCTGCTGCCCGCCGTGTACCGATTTCTCCCGCACGAAGCCCGGAAACCATTCGGTCGACTCGCCGAAGAACTCGCTCGTCGTGCGATGCGCCGATTTCGTGGAGATGCTGCGTCCCGAGTTCGTCGTGGTGGAAAACGCACGCGAGCTCATCCGCGGCCATCACGTCCACCACTACGAGACGTTCGTGCGCCGCCTGGAGGCGACGGGTTACCGCGTGCAGGGGGGCATCCGTTTCCTGTCGCGCTACGGCCTGCCGCAGATCCGCGAGCGCGCGCTCGTCGTGGCGGCCCGCGACGTGCCGGTTCGCACGCTGGACGAGCTCTGGGAGGGGCTGCGCCCGGCGCCGCAGGCGCTCACGGTGCGTCACGCCATCGGCAGGCTCGCGCGGCCCCAGGTCGCCGCCGGCGCGCCGAATCCGGCCGATCCGATGCACGAGGCGCCCGGATTCGAGTCGGAGCTGCTCCTGCGCCGCATCCGCGCGACGCCCGCGGACGGCGGATCCTGGTTCGACATCGCCGACCGCGCCTTGCTCGCGCCCTCGATGAGCCGTCGGCTTGCACGCGGTGCCATCGGATCGCATCCCGACGTCTACGGTCGCCTCGCGTGGGACCGGCCGGCGGTCACGATCAAGCGCGAGTGCGCCCACGTGGGCAACGGCCGCTACGTCCACCCGGAGCAGCACCGCCTCCTGACCGTGCGCGAAACGGCTCTTCTGCAGGGGTTTCCGGACGACTATGTGTTCCCGTCGCGATCGGTGTCCAACCGCTACCGGCACGTGGGCGACGCCGTGCCGCCGCTCGTGTCGTACCAGCTCTCCGCGCTCGTGGCCTGGATGAAGACCGGCGTGCGGCCGCCACCCGAGCAGTGGATTCTCCCCGGAACCAGCCTGCATCGCGACGATCTGCTGCCGTGCGCGCCGGGCGACGCGCCGCCCGAGAAGCGCGCCCGGCGTCGCCGGACGGGCGCGCCGTCGCCGCAACCGTCCGGAATCGCTGGCGATTTCCGCCGATCCCCTACGGCAGGATGATGCCGCCCGGCGAGCGCCGGGTGGCGTCTCCGGTTTCCTCGCGATTCCTGCGATCGCGTCTCAGAAAGCGGACCACCTTCTCGAAAAGCGCGTAGCAGAAGGGAACGGACTCCAGCGGGGCGTCGGACTCCATGGCCGCCCCGGTCGCCGCCGCCAGCCGCGCCTGGTCGCCGCGCCCGGCCCCGCGCAGCAGCCATGCCAGCTCGAACAGGCGCCCGGCGACGCGCCACCGCCGCTCCGCGGTCCAGTAGGCCCGGATCGCGTCCACGACGGCGCTGCGGCCGGACGCCTCGCGCTGCGCCTCGTCGAGATACAGCGGAGAGACGGAGATCTCGTCCAGCCGCAGCGACAGCGCCCGCAGCTCCTCCTCGCCGGGAATCCAGGGCGCCACCTCGGACAGGTCGAGCAGTTCCGCGCTGCGCGACACCAGCGCCGCCGCCTCGGCGTCCTGGGCCAGCGCGCGCCCCGGCGACGGCTGGGGGGCCACCGACGGCCCCAGCACCACCGCCACCTCGTTCCAGCCTTCCGGCACCGGCCGCGACCCCCGCGCGTTCAGGTCCAGCGCCGCCGTCACGGCGCCCCGGGCCCACGAGCGCGGCACCTCGCCCACGAGGACCATCCGGGTCGCCGCCAGCTCGTCGAGGACCCGCCGGAAGCCCCGCTTGCCGAGGGGAACGAGCTGCGCCTCGCGCATTCCCTCCTCGTCGGAGATCACCACCTGCACGAGCGAACCGCCGCCGCGCCCCGACACCGGGAAGAACAGGATCCGGTCGCCGTAGCCGTCCGGCGAGCTTGCCCACGCCGTCGCCGGCTCCGGGGCGGGCCCGGGCGCCGGCGCGGGCTCCGCGCGCGGCACCTCCACGGCCACCCCGCGCGCGCGCAGCAGGTGGATGGCACGCTTGGCCTCCTTGGCCGCCGCCTTGTCCGCGCTGCGGGCGACCTCCACCAGCAGGGCCGAATGACGCGCCGCGGCAGCCTCGCGCAGCACGCGCGCCCGCAGCGGCGCCGCAAGCCCCGCCACGGCGTCCGCGCCGGCCGCGTCGCCCTGCACCAGCGCCGCGCGCACGACCGCGAGGACGCCGGCGTCCAGCGGCGCCGCGCCCGCGTCCTCCATCTCCGCCGCGATGGCCTCGGGGCTCACGGAGGCGTCCCGCAGCAGCGCCAGCAGCTCGTCCTCGGGGAAGGGGGCCGGCGCCGGGGCGGAGGCATCGCCGCCGGGCGGCGGGGGTTGTCCGGTCGACATGGGGGGCGGACTATAGCTTCCCACCGGCCGGGTCAAGGGCGCTTCCGGAAAAAACCAGGAGTTGCGGCAGGTTGCGGACGATCCGGCCGGCGCCGGACCCCGGCGCGCCGGATCGCCTCGGCCGGCCCGGGTGCGGACGGGCACGGGGCGGCGTGCGGCGCCGCTCCCGGCGTGTACACGGGCGCCCGCCGGGTGTATGGGAGGGCCCGTCCGGGGGACCGGCCGCCCGCCCCGACGCGCTGCGGCAAGGCCCTCCACCAACGAGCGGGACCGGGTCCCGCGGGAGTCCGTCATGGCACGCAAGAAGATCGCGCTCATCGGGGCCGGCAACATCGGAGGCGAACTCGCCGCGCAGATCGCCCGCAAGCAGCTCGGCGACGTGGTGCTCTTCGACATCCCGGAGAAGGAGGGCGTCGCCAAGGGCAAGGCGATGGACCTGATGCAGAACGGGTCGGTCCAGGGCTACGACTGCACCATCACGGGCACGGGCCGCTGGGAGGACGTGCGGGGCGCCGACGTGGTCATCGTGACGGCGGGCCTGCCGCGCAAGCCCGGCATGAGCCGCGAGGACCTGCTGGCGGTGAACCTGAAGATCATGAACGACGTGGCCACGGGCGTGAAGAACAACTGCGCCGACGCGTTCGTCATCGTGGTCTCCAACCCGCTGGACGCCATGGTCTACGCGATGATGAAGATCGCGGGCCTGAAGCCGAACAAGGTGGTGGGCATGGCGGGGGTGCTGGACACGGCGCGCTTCCGCATGTTCGTGGCCGAGGCGGCCGGCGTCTCGGTCGAGGACGTGAACGCCGTCGTGCTGGGTGGCCACGGCGACGACATGGTGCCGCTGGTTCGCTACTGCTCGGTCGCGGGCGTGCCGCTGGAGAAGGTGCTCCCGAAGGACAAGATCGACACGGTGGTCGCGAAGACCCGCTCGGGCGGCGGCGACATCGTGAAGCTGATGGGCACGAGCGCCTGGTTCGCCCCGGCCTCGGGCGCGGTCGCGATGGCCGAGAGCTATCTCAAGGACAAGAAGCGCGTGCTGCCGTGCGCGGCGTGGCTCGACGGGCAGTACGGCGTGAGCGGGCTGTTCTTCGGCGTGCCGTGCCGCATCTCGGCCGCCGGCGTCGACAGGATCTACGAGCTGGACATGAACGCCGACGAGAAGGCGATGTTCGAGAAGTCGCTCAAGTCGGTGAAGACGACGGTCGCGGACACCAAGCTGTAGGACGGTCGCGGCTTCCGGCTGCGGCGACGGCCGCCCGTCCCGGATCGCCTCCGGGACACGGGCGGCCGTCGTCTTTCCACCGCGACCGCATCCGTCATCCGACCCGCTTCGCCGGTTCGGGGCTCGCCCCGGGGAAGGCCAAAGCGCCAAGGACGCCAGGAAAACAAGAAAGGGGCTTTCCGGTTCGCTCAGGTCCGCGCGCTGGAGCCCCGCACCATCCCCTGCTTCCGCGCGACGCTGTCCTGAAGAGCGGCCCCCTCCCCGACCCTCCCCCGATAGAGCCCGGGGGAGGG